>Ga0207888_100145_pt1 | contig 46237 bp, 51 predicted proteins | sample LinPmetageLP43_FD_184055 | JGI IMG/M metagenome (GOLD analysis project Ga0207888, IMG submission 184055) | Marine viral communities from the Pacific Ocean - LP-43 (SPAdes) | ecosystem: Environmental > Aquatic > Marine > Oceanic | place: Pacific Ocean | collected 2010-08-27
GTAAGGAGTTGAAATATGAAGAACTCATACTGCTCTATGAACAAACGATTCAAAACAATCACAGATCACAAATAACCGGGGTTCTCATCTATAAGGATGGAAGTTTCTTTCAAATTCTTGAAGGAGAGAAACAAACCCTGACTTCTTTATTTAAAAAAATAAAAAGGGATATTAGACATAACAACGTAATCACGCTTTTCAGTAAGGAAAGTGTTCGCATCTTTGAGGATTATCAAAGCGGCTTTAGCATTGTTGATAGTTACGAGGGGCTCGAAAGTCTCAGATCCTTTTTAGCCGATAAACGAGATATCTCTGCAACTTCTGCCTGTGTTGAAGGCATTATAAAATCGGTTTTAAAAGTTTAATTGAAAATGACAAGGCATTTAAACCCGGTTGGCCCATAATGATATTTCAAGACCAGTTGGAAAACTTCCGTTAGATTATAAAATCCCCTTTATATAAACAGCTATCATCAAAGGGGTTAGCCTTATTTTTTCAAACTTTCCTAAAAAAAATACTTATAAAGTGTGATTTTTAATAGCTACGATACACTAATAAAGGGAAGTTTAAATTAGAGTATGAATCGTAAAGAGGACTTTACAAAAGCCATTCAAGCCCATCAGGGTTTACTTTTTAAAATAAGCCTAATGTATACCCACAACCTTCAGGATCGGGAAGACCTGTATCAGGAAATGGTGTATCAACTCTGGAAATCCTACGATAGCTTTAATGCCTTTTCAAAACTAAGTACCTGGATGTATCGGGTAGCATTGAATACCGCAATCTATCAGCTTAAAAAAAGCAAGCGAACACCAGTAACTACCGCTATAGATCCCCAGATGTACCACATTGCAGAACATAGGGATCAGGCTGATGAGGAAAACCTAAAACGCATTTACAGCCAGATTCAGAAATTAAACCTTTTAGAAAAAGGGATTATACTACTCTATCTCGAAGCTAAAAGCCACGAGGAAATTTCAGAAATAATAGGTATAAGCAAAAGCAATGTGGGAACCCGAATATCAAGAATAAAAGAAAAATTAAAAACGCAACTCGCCACTAATTAATATGTTATGGAACTGGAAGAACTTAAAAATTTATGGGAAGGTATGAGCGACAGACTGCAACAACAGGAGCAGCATACCAAAAAGCTATTGGAAGAAATAACCGAACACAAGTACCAATCTAAACTGCGTATGGTTAAGACCTCAGAAACACTAGGAGCCGTGATCTGTTTTCTGGGTGCTTTGTACCTCATCCTCAATTTTCCAAAAATAGAACCTCTTGCAGAACAAATTTTCGCGATACTGGCTATTGTATTGCTTTTTTCCCTTCCTGTAATTTCTCTAATGGGCCTGAAAGCGATGCAGCGGTTACCGGTATCTTCTAAAACTTATTTAGAGACCGTAACGAGCTTTAGAAAGTCAAGGGTTCAGTTCATCAGGTTTCAAAGATTAACGGTATCCTTTGGGCTTTTTCTACTCGTCATATCCATTCCGGTACTTGCATCGATTAAGGGAATTGATCTGAGTACGACCGAACATTTTTGGACGCTGACTTTTCCTATGGGGATTGTAGCATTTTGTGTCTTTGCCTTTTGGGTCTTAAAATCCTACACCAAATCTTTAAAAGCCGCGGAGCAGCTGCTCTCTGAAATCAACAACTAAACCGATTATCCATTACAGCTGTTACCTACTGCCCTACGTCCGGCAGCAGGATACGTATGCCTATAAATCACATAAATTATGAAACGCATTACCGCCTTACTCTTACTTGTTTTATCTGCACTCGGCAGTGAACTGTCTGCTCAGAATCTGGAAGGAACCTGGCAGGCTGATCTGGAAGTTCAACCCGGTAAAACCCTGCTCTTGATTTTCCACATCACTAGACCGGATGATAAACTAATTACAACAATCGATATTCCCAGTCAGGGCTTAAAAGAGCTTCAACCTCTGGCTACACGGGTTACTCAAAACGATTTCGTTATAGATGCGTCAAATCTTGGTTTCAAGTTTAATGGTATTTGGGAGCAGCAATCCAATACGATTAGCGGCACATTTCGGGAAGGTTTAAAGAGCAAGCCTTTAATCCTTATACAAAAAGATACTGTAGAAACTCCCAAAAGGCCCCAGGAGCCCATAAAACCTTATCCATACGCGGTTGAAGAGGTGAGCGTTTATAATGCCGACGCCAGCCTAAATCTGGCAGCAACCCTTACCCTCCCCGTAAACCCGAATCCAAACCGTACGGTGGTGATATTGATATCGGGAAGCGGCCCTCAGGATCGGGACGAGTCGTATATGGGGCACAAGCCATTTCTGGTGTTGGCAGACTATCTTACCCGTAACGGAATTGCTGTTTTACGCTATGATGACAGAGGAGTTGGGGAATCTACAGGAGATTTTAAAGATGCCACAACTGCAGACTTTGCCGATGATGTTGAACATCTGGTAACATATTTAAAAAACAGAACAGATTTACAATTTCAGAACATTGGTTTAATAGGTCATAGCGAGGGCGCTATTATTGCACCAAAAGTGGCAAACAGTTCAAAAGAGGTTTCCTTTATTGTTATGCTGGCAGGCACCGGACTGACCGGGAAACAAGTCTCGCTACAACAGGCTTTAGACCTCCGCAATTTTGCTGTAGATGAGGAAGAAAGCTATAAAGCCTATATAGAGCAGGCCATTGCTATCGCCTCTTCTGATCAGCAGGTTGATGTGGTAAAGGAGGAATTAAGAGCCTTTTATCAACAATCGGAGGTATTGGCCTCCCTACTTCCTCAACACATAGATAAAGCAGAATTTATAGACAATTTGATTAATAGCAGAACCAATAAATGGGTGCGTTATTTTTACAACTACAATCCGGCCGATGAATTACAGAACATGACTATTCCGGTGCTGGCTCTCTATGGAAGCAAGGATACGCAGGTTCCGCCTAAGTACCATCTGCAGCCGGTGAAAGAAGCGCTGGAAAAAAGTCAGTCTAAAAATCTTGAAGTCCTGTTGATACCCGGATTAAACCATTTATTTCAGGAATGTGAAACAGGGCAAATAGCAGAATACCCACAAATAGAACAAACCATAAGCCCAAAAGTTTTAGAGAAAATAAGCAGTTGGATTCTGAATGAGATTTAAGAGGGCTGCCTGAATTATAGATACTAGGAAGCCATAAAGTTCCCTGATCCCACTAGGGTATAACCTCCCCTCCTAGGGTATTTCTTTATAACTATGGGTATTCTTCTGAATCATTAAGGACCCTACTCACTTAAAACAACTACTCCTGGTTAAATCTGCTTGCAGGCATTGCGTCAAAACCATCTCCGAAAAGCCAACTGGAAATTAAGCTTTAACCCACTTTTCAGAGAGCCTATATTCATAAATTTCGATTTGAAATGTGACGTTGATCCTTTATTTTTTAGAAGATTAAACAACTAGTTGAGTTTATCCATAACTTTAACGTGTTTAGAAAAAGATAAAATATTGGAATGAAAACTACTTTAATAATAGTTCTTCAGACAGTTCTGGTAATTATAAGCGTGTTTGTATTAATTCTAATGATTAGATTCCCCCTGATCGAGGGAAGAGCTGTAAACCTGGATCTGTTTAGTATATACACAGACCCTTTCATCGTGTATGGCTATATAGCATCAATCCTCTTTTTCTTTGTCTTATTTAAAGTATACCGGATACTAACATACATCAGGCAAAATAAAACGTATTCGAAAAGCGTAATAAATGCATTAAGAAGTATAAAATTTTGCTCCATTCTTTTAAGCCTTTTGATTGGAGCAGCAGGTGTATACCTAAAGTTGTATCATCATAAAGATGATGATCCTTCTGGATTTCTCACTTTATGTATTTTTACCGCATTTAGTTTGATACTGGTTTCAAATACTGCTGCTGTACTTCAAAACGCCGTGCAAAAAGGTATCTATATAAAGTCTGAAAATGACTTTTCTGGTTAAGCAATGCTTATGTGTCTTTGAAGATTAATCGGGTTAAATAAGTAACCTGATTGAAATGTTTACCGAAATAAGCTTTTGACGATGTACGCATTCGAATAGTATAAGCTTTTTTCAGCACGCACATTTTCCGGCTGGGTGTATGCTTTAATTAATACAACTAAAACATGAAACAAATTTTTAATGTTATCGTACTCCTTTTAAGTGCATGGGTATATGCTCAAAATGATGGTTGGCATATAACCACTCAAAATAATAAAGAGCCCTATACCGGTATTGCGATGTCAAATGGTAGAATTGGGATCCTGACATCTGCCGAACCGTTTAGAATTAAGCATACCGTTTTAAATAATGTATATGATGTAGACCCGGTGCTAAAAGTTAGTCAGATAGTACACGGAATGGATTTTGGTAATTTAGATGTATTTATAGATGGCGAACAGGTAACTTCTAAAAATTGTGCCAATTGGAGTCAAACGATTGACATGAAAGAAGCTGCATTTACAACGCATTTTGATTTTAAAGGAAAAGCAAAAATTTCCTGTACGATTTATGCCCTTCGCAATCTTCAGTATACCGGGTACATTGATGTAAAGATTTCCGCATTAGAAGATATCAACCTTAAAGTAATTGGAAAGATTACAACACCTGAACAGTATCAGGATCCACAGAATACCTATGAAGTATTGCGCGATGTAGAAACGACTATGCCCATTTTACAATCCATAGCAAAGACCCCCTTTGGCAAACATGTAGTTGCGACATCGGGTACCTTTGTGTGGCATCACATCAATTCTTCAAGGGAGCATCAACGTCCGGAACTAACGCATAAAATTGCCTCCCCGTACGAAAACACCCTATCCTTTGAATATGAAATCAAGAAGGGTAAGAATCTGGAATTTGCCTGGACAGGTGCAGAGTGTACCACTGCTAATTTTTCTGATCCTAAATCGGAATCAGAACGAATGGTGATTTTCAATTTATTAAACAGTCGCGAAGTTCTTTTAGGCGGTCACAGGGCTTTATGGGAACAGCTTTGGGAAGGTGATATTCTAATTGAAGGAGATTTAAAATCCCAGCAGGATGTGCGATTGGCATTGTATCATTTATATGCATTTGGTAGAGGGGATTCAGATTTGAGTATTGCTCCTATGGGGCTATCCCTTCAGGTTCCCTATAATGGTCATATCTTTTGGGATACCGAATTATGGATGTTTCCCCCGCTGCTAGTATTAAATCAGGATATTGCGCGCTCTCTGGTTAATTATCGCTCAGACAGACTGCAACCTGCCAAAGAAAGAGCTTTAAATTATGGTTATAAAGGTGCAATGTTCCCTTGGGAGAGTGACGATACCGGTGAGGAAGCCACACCTCCTTTTGCCTTAACGGGGCCTTTTGAACATCATATTACTGCAGATATTGGAATCGCTTTTTGGAATTATTATCGGGTGACGAAAAATATAAAATGGCTGGAAGAAAAGGGATACCCCGTAATGAAAGAAATCGCTGATTTCTGGGTGAGCAGAGTAAACAAAAATGATGACGGAACCTACTCCATAAATAATGTAGTTGGAGCCAATGAATTTGCACCGAATGTTAACGATAATGCCTTTACCAACGGTGCAGCTATAACCGCTCTAGAATTTGCGACCCTGGCCGCAAAGGAATTGGATATTATTCCAAATGCAGAATGGGAGCACGTGGCAAATAATATAAGAATATTAAAATTTCCTGACGGAGTAACGAAAGAGCATGCTGATTATGAAGGTGACCGTATTAAACAGGCAGATGTAAACTTATTATCGTATCCCTTAAATATAATTAACAAGCAGGAAACGGTTTTAAAAGATTTGCAATACTATGAACCCAAATTGGCCAGGGAAGGGCCTGCAATGGGGAAGTCTATTTTTGCAGTGCTTTATGCCCGTCAGGGAGATGCAGCTAATGCATTCAGGCTGTTTAAGGAAAGTTATGTACCTAACCAACAAGAGCCTTTTGGGGCACTTTCGGAAACAGCGACGGCAAATCATTCCTACTTTGCGACAGGTGCCGGCGGAATGTTGCAAACCGTTTTGTTTGGTTTTGGAGGTCTGGAAATTTCAGAAGAGGGTATTACCCAAAAAAATCCAATACTCCCCAAGCAATGGAAATCCTTAACTCTTAAAGGTATTGGGTTAGATAAAAAAACCTATACAATTGAAAGATAAACTGCAAACCCAAGGGAGTAGGAAACCTGTAGAGACAGGCAACAGCTCTAGGCTTACCCCCCAGGATCTGTTCTTTAAATCCCACATTATATAGTTACCATTATTCTAAGGCCAGTCTTCCATACGGAACTATTCCAGAAATAGGCCGGTTCCGTCTGTTATGGACCTGTATTAAAGACCAAGATTAGGAAATAACATCCCGCCAAGTTACAAGGGATAGCGCTATATTTAAAGTTATTAAGCGAACCTGTACTCGTTTAAGAAAAACATACTATTATGAATAAAGCAATTTTCATTTTATCCTTTGTAATTGTGACAATTAGCTGCAAAAACAAAGCGATTAGCTATAATGATCCCATTCCGGAACATGACAGTTTGATAATCCATTCGAAATTTGTGAATGAAGACCGGGTAATAAATATTTGGACTCCAACCAATTACAACAAATCGACTGATAGTTTCCCTGTTCTTTATATGCCAGACGGTGGACTAAAAGAAGATTTCCCCCATATCGCAAATACATTAGCCAAGTTAATTAGAGAACATAAAATCCCGCCCTATATTTTGGTGGGTATCGAAAACACGGAACGGAGAAGAGATTTATCGGGCCCTACTGAAGTTGAATACGACTTAAAATACGTGCCCAATCCGGGTGGCTCATCTAATTTTAGAGCATTTATCAAGAATGAACTTTTTAAGGAAATAGATAGAAAATACAGAACCAAAGAGAAAAGAGCTCTAATTGGAGAGTCTGCCGCTGGTATATTCGTTATCGAAACCTTTCTTTTAGATAATGAAATGTTTGATTACTACATCGCAATGGACCCCGCTTTATGGTATAACGAACAATATCTAGTCAAAAATTTTGACTCGCTCGCAAAAGAAAATTATCTGCAGAAAAAGAAGCTTTGGTTTGCAGGTTCCAGTGCGGAAGATATTTCACCTTACACGAAAGAATTGGCTGAAAAATTAAACCAGGAAGACCATGGACTTCTATGGAACTATTCAGATGAACCCAATGAAAAGCATAACACCATTTTTAGAGCCACAAAAGAAAAGGCTTTGACCTGGACTTTGAATGAATAAAAAATAGCGGCAAATCTACCAGGCTACCTTGAGTAATAATTCTAATGTGAACCCCTGCCTGCGAAGCAAGGCCTCGTTCTTTTATCTTCCTATCGGAGTTTCTGGCATCTATACTTAAGGCTTAACCAGGTGATGGAATGCTATCATTTTAGGATGCACTACTCATAAGGTTACAAAGTGATTATATGATATAAGGAACAAAAAATATCGCTATACTTTAAGATCTAGTGCATATCAAAATATTTAATTTTCTGATATAACACACTATGTATTATTCCCAAAATACCCCTATGCAATGATTTACAACGAATTACTGTTTTATGCTGACAAGGCTAATTCCTGGATGAGTTTTTAAAAGGGATTTCCAAAAGACTTATATAGGTTTGCAATACTTAATTACAGGCTAGCCCACTAAATTTCAAATAGTCAATATAAAATTATTCAAAGATTCTATTGTAGTTAGCGGCACCGAGAGAGGGTTAAAAGCAGAGATGAAAATTGATTAATAGTACAAGTATAAACTGGTTTTAAGCAGCGCTCCTGTTCTCAATTTCTGGAGAAAGCGTCAATACCACAATTGGATGATTTTTCGGGTTTACCCATTATGAATACCTTTTAATAGTATAGAATTAAAAGTATCCCAAATTGTAGTTCTAGTGTCATATGTAGAATTTACCAGCCGTTAATACGAAAGGAAACAGTACGCTTTTTATCCAAATAATACGAGATAATAGTATTTCGCAAATCGGGATTTGATTCGATCCATTCGTAAAATCGATCATTTTGTTTTCGAACAGAATCTATCTTAGCCAGCTTTTTAAGTTCCAAATAAAGTGCGTCAAAAAACTGCTGTATGGATTGGGTTTTATAGAGCATCGCGTAAAACAAAGCATCGAATATAAAAATTTCCAATTGCCCCAGATCCTTATCGGGAATGCTTATAGGTTGTACCACCCCAGTACAAAATCGCAGCTTCAAAACCGGGGTTTCTCGCTCCAGTATAAAAAACCGGGAAGCTACATGCATCAGTTCCGATTCACTAAATGCTAACTCCTTATATTTTACAAGCATTTTTATATAAATGTAGGTAAAATGCCCGATCCGAATAAAGCTAAACCAGATATAATTTTTATAGCAATAGATAGGAATTATTCAAATCTGTAAGTACAATACAGTAACGAATAACTCATTCTGTCGTCGATAAAAAAACAAGTTACTCTATGTATAAATTAAAGCAGCGCATAATTCCACAACTAGTTATTATCTATACCAGGTACCTCATTGGAGGATCCTTTGTTTTTGCAAGTTTGATATAGATAAAAGGAATGCGATTTACTACAGAAAGCGGTGCCTCTCATCCCATAAACAGCTCCTGGCACTTTTTTGAAACATTATATCAGTCCGGATTGTATTGGAAATTTATAGGAATTGCACAGCTAATTGCAGGACTGTTGCTGATGACTCAAAAATTTTCAAAGCTTGGAGTATTACTCAATCTTCCTATCATACTGAATATTTTCATCATTACGCTGTCCTACTATTTCGCGTTTACTCCAGTAATTACAGGTCTTATTCTAATGGCTAATATCCTGCTCCTGTTTTGGGAATGGAACGAACTTAAAATCCTGGTTAATTTAAAACCTCTTCTGGATACCGGCTTCAGGTTAGAAAAAGACAAGCTTTGGCAGCTAATAGGCTTGATTTTATTTGGCTTCACATTTGGTTATAGACTTTTGTTTAACAGGTACAATATTGTATTCTGGGGTATAGTGTGTCTTACAATAGGTATTACAGGTTTAATCATAGGTTTACAGCGAGAACGAAAAAGAAAATTCCCTTATAGATAAGTAACGCATTTATCACCATTTTCTTTATAGAAAACAAAATTCAATTGTAAACCATTTAGACTTACAGAGCCCTGAAAGAATAAAAAGACTAAAAAAGCGTCAGCTCACCCCCGCCCAAAGCTGGGTCAATAGGTTCTACCCGTTCTAAAATATCCGGTACATCGGTTTCTACGCCGCGCTGATAAATGGCATTGCTTACCGGATAGGTCTCGAAAGGCGTATTGGTAAAGCCTACCCGCATCAACTCTTCCACCTGCTTTTGATTTAAATCCGGTCCAATCCAGTTATTTAGAAACTGATCGTCCAGCACCAGGGGCATACGCTTCTTTTTATTGTGTATCTGTTCAAACAGCTCATTAGCCGGTACGGTAATAATACTCGCAGTATACAGTTCATCGTCCAGTGTCGTACACAATCCCGCAAATGCAAAGAGTTTATGGCCTTCCAGTTTACAGTAATACGGTTGAGATTTACTTTTGTAATGATGCGGCTCATAAAACCCGTCTGCAATGATCAGGCAGCGGCTTTCTGCGGCACTCTTTTTATAGGTTCTGCTGCTAAATATGCTTTCACTTCGCGCATTGAGCGTATTGTAATCTGCTTTAAAACCCGCCGGATCCTCAAATGCATATTCCGGGATCAATCCCCAACTGGAGGGATAAATACCGTCGGTTTCCATCGGAATGATATGCAGCATTCCGCTGCCAAAACCATTTAAATGATAATGCTTTTGATATTCCAATGGCACGGCAAAATCCCTTTTAAAGGTTTCTTCAATTTCCTTTTTTGACTTGGTCAAACTGGTTGCATAACACATATTGGCGTAATTTTTATCTAATTTATTAATTTAGAGGCAGTATGGGCCGTACCCGCAAAGAACTTTACGATCTGGCAAACCACTTTTACCTCAATGCCCAAATTGAGCGTATAGCTCATGACCCTACTTACAATCTGTATAAAGTGGTATATGAGGGTGATTCGTATTATTTCTGTTTGTGTAACCGTAAACACAGGTATACCGGTACCCATCCCAAATTCTATTTTACCAACAAATCAGAAAAGCTCGCCTTAAATCTGTGTTGGAAAAAATTAGTGGAGCCCACTTTAAAGCAGAACTAATTTAGCTAATTTTGGAATATTTCCTATTAAACGGATTTAATCCATTACTTAAATGCTATGATTCTCCTCCTACACCCTATTTCAAGCGCATTACAAGCCTGTTTTATCCCTACTGTTTCTGCATTGTCCTGTGGCTTCCCTTCCCCTGCAGACGACCACCTGGATGATGGGATTGATCTAAATTCGGCGTACATCCGCAATAAGGAGGCTACGTTTTTTGGTAGGGTAAAGGGTGATTCCATGTTGGGTGCCGGGCTGTCAGATGGCGATTTATTGATTATCGATAAAAGTCTGGAGCCCCGGGATGGGAAGATAGCCGTCTGTTTTATAGACGGGGAGTTTACCGTAAAACGTATCAAAATTGAAAAGGAGACCATCTGGCTGGTAGCTGAAAACCGCAATTACCAACCTATAAAGGTCACCAAAGACAACGACTTTCTCATCTGGGGTGTAGTGACTAACGTGATTAAAGATCTTTAGTATGTTTGCCCTCATTGACTGCAATAATTTTTACGCTTCCTGCGAGCGCGTCTTTAACCCCAATTTGAATGGGCAACCCGTAGTGGTCTTAAGCAATAACGATGGCTGTGTGATCGCACGCTCTAATGAAGCCAAGGCACTGGGCATCCCGATGGGAGCTCCTGCTTTTAAAATTAAGGAACTGTTACGGCAGCACAATATTCATGTGTTTTCATCAAACTATGCCCTCTATGGAGATATAAGCGCAAGGGTGATGAACATCTTGGGAAACTACTCCCCGGAGCTGGAAGTATACTCTATTGATGAGATCTTCCTAAAACTGGAGGGATTTGATTTGTTTGACTTAACCGAGTATGGACTTAAAATGATCGAAGTGGTCAAGCGCAGTACCGGTATTCCCATAAGCGTGGGCATAGCGCCTACAAAATCTATGGCTAAGGTGGCTAATAAGATTGCCAAGAAGTTCCCTGCCCGCACCCGGGGTGCATACGTAATCCAAACACCCGATCAGATCGAGAAAGGACTCAAATGGACGCAGATTGGTGACGTCTGGGGTATTGGCCGGCAATACGCAAAAAAGCTCCAAAATATACAAGTATTTAATGCCTGGCAGTTTACAAACCTGCCTGATGAGTATGTACGTAAAGAGATGAGTGTGGTAGGATTACGGCTAAAGCGAGACCTATCCGGCGAGCCAACTCTTGATCTCGAAGAAGTGGCTAAAAAGAAAAATATTGCGGTTACCCGTTCTTTTGAACGTATGTATACCGACTTTGAGGATATACGCGAACGGATTGCCACCTATGCCGGTAAAGTAAGCTATAAACTGCGTAAACAAAACTCCTGCTGCAAACTGGCCTATATCTTTCTGCATACTAACGTACACCGCGATGATCTCGCCCAATACCATAACGGAATCACGGTACAGATGCCTTATGAGACCAATTCGTCTCTGGTGATTACCAAGGCCGTAATGACCGGTTTAAAACGTATCTATAAAGAAGGTTATCATTATAAAAAAGCCGGGATCATCGTGATGGGCCTAACTCCCGATACGCAAAAACAACTTACCTTTTTTTATAACGAAGACCCAAGGCATAAAGCCCTGATGCAAACTATTGATAAACTCAACCAGAACTGTTTTGATCAGGTAAAGCTGGGTGCTCAGGATTTAAAGAAAGTTTGGAAAATGCAGCAAAACCACCTTTCTCGCAGGTATTCTACCCGGTTGACTGAGGTGATTGAGGTAAAGGTTTAATTAGGTATTTCTGAAAATCAATCGGGCCAGATATTAAAATTAGATAAAATAGCTTCCGGTATCAGGATGCAGAAAAATCACGGTACACTCAAATAGATATTACTCGTTTTTCAGATTTTCAAGATCCAGTTTGATAACCCGGTTACGTAATACGTATACCAATTGCTCATTGGTAGCGCAGTTGTATTTTTCACGAAGTTTACGCAGATTTTTATCTACACTGCTTATTGAAGTGGGCTCCTGAGAATAATAGTTAAGAACCGCTGGTAATTTACCCACAGGCATTCCATAGGCCAGAGCGCTAAGCAGGTAACGTTCATAGGTAGTAAGTCTGGGTTTTTTAGAAGAGGCTTTCATCTTTATAATTTAGATGAAGATAGTTGAGGGTGTTTTATTTAGCAATTCAGAAGAGATTAGGCTTAATTTAAAATGTAGAATAATGTGCTTACACCCTACATTACTAATGTATCGGGCTGGTAAGCAGGCCAACTGTAGGGAGATGGCCTGTTTTTAAATTCCTTACCAGCGGTTGCTTTTTATAAAAATACACTACTCTTTAGAGTCGTATTTATAAATCAAAAGAAGCAAGCTAACGAATATACACCAAAATCCATAAAATTCTTTTAATTTCTATGGTCTAGCGGAGAATATATGGAATGGGATCCATACATAAAGGAGTTTAAAACAGCTTTACAACGCCTGCAAAAAAAACAGGCTTGCCAGCCTGATGTTTCTATGGCATGTTTGGAGTATGTGATTCGATTTCAAAATCAACTGGAGCAGGATTTTAAAGCGATAACTGATTTATGTGAAGCGGAAGAAATCTACTTCTTTAAAAATGTAAAGCCATTCGTAGTAAGCTCTAATTTATACTACCGCCAACTTATACAATGGGATCATGAAAAGCCGTTGAACCCCAAACGACTTAAACCGTATTATAAAACACAATTGAAGGTGCAGCACCAATTCAAACTACGTCATAAAGCCTTTGCCTATTACCTGAAATACCATCACACTCACCTGGATCCGATCTACTTTACCCGAAGAGAAGCCCTGCCCTACGATCCGGATGATTTGAATATGCATCTGGACCGAAGCTATACTACCTCCCGCGATCTGCTAACGGCAAAACTCGCTTGTGCCAATAGGGTATCAGAGTATCTAAAAAAAAAGCTTGAAGAGTTGGAAGGTGGTCCCGCTTCCCACCCGGCTGCTCCACATTTAGACTGGAGCGGTACGCAAACAGACCTTATCGAACTCACGTATGCCCTCTACCACACTAAGGTGGTACACAAAGGGAAGGCAGACCTCATAGAAATTGCCCGGGCTCTGGGGAGTTTCTTTAAGTTAGATACTGGGGATATTTACAAAACCTATGCAGAACTCAAATCCCGCAAGAAGAGCAGAACTAAATTTCTGGACGAACTCACCGTGAATTTACAGCATGCCATGGATCGGGATGATTACTAAATCCCCCACTCCGGTTTACCCCCGGAAAATCAAACTGCCGCTATATAATACTTTCATTTTCTTAGATTTTCTCAGCATATTGATTTTAAACAGGGGTATTTGATTCCTGTTAAAATTTCACCGGAGCTCCGGTCATCAGGGGAACAAACCTACGCAAATCCCCCCAAATTCGTAGAACGAAAGTCAAACCGGGATTGGGACTATCAAAAAAAAGTGAACCACGATAGTCCCTTTCTTTTTTTAAAATGTTCTACTATGCCAGCAACACTTATCACTACGGACGATCTGCGGGAGTTTAAACGCGAACTGCTCAAAGAGATCAAAACCTTACTCAACAATCAAGGAACCCCAAAACTCAAAAAATACCTCAAATCTTCTGAGGTGATGGAGTTACTTCAGGTAAGCCCCGGCACCCTGCAAAACTTACGCATTAATGGTACGCTCCCTTTTACTAAGGTGGGTGGCCTGATTTACTACGATGTTGAGGATATTCAAAAAGTTATGGAAGACAACCGGGTTAACTACAGTTTAAAACCCTGAATGATGAATTACATAAAGCTACTTCACGCGGCTTTTACGCATTTCTATGACGACGAACGCTTGAATCCTACTCACATCAGCCTGTATATGGCCTTGTTTCAGGAATGGAACAGTTCCCGCTTTAGCGAGGGCTTTTACGTGAGCCGTGGGGTTTTGATGCGTATAGCCAAATTAGGTTCCCGCACAACTTACCATCGGTGTATGACCGATCTGAATGATTGGGGCTATCTGACCTACCTACCCTCAAACAATCCCTATAAGGGCAGTGTTATCAAGATGACCTTATTTGAGACCAGTGATGAACCCGTAGCAGAGGGGTCTGATACCAGTCTTGAACAACTGGCGGAACACTACCATCCCACCACGATACCACAAATGGGACACTACCGTCCCGAAAGTGTACCGGTTGTAGGCAGGCACCGTCCCGTAAATGGACAAGCTCTGGTATCTACTACAAACAATACAAAACATGCAAACAATATAAAACAGCCAAAGGACTTTTTGGCCGTTTTGGATTTTTTTGAAGAACAGCAAGCCGATGCAGCTGAAGCGGAAAAATTTTACGACCACTACCAGGCAACTAACTGGGAAGATGCCGGGGGGAAGCCCGTTCGCGATTGGCAGGCCTTAGCCTTAAGCTGGATCCAAAATGAGAAAACGTCTGCAAATTCCAACGGCCCTACTGACAATCTGAAAACCGCCAAAAACAAGGATTATGGAAAACCCCTCTAAAATCATCGAAGGCGGGGTTGAATACAGCCTGGGAACCTTCAACGGCAAAAAAATGCTCTATGATTTTCCAAAAGTGCTCCTCTACCTCAATGCCAAAGGCAAACTTGAATTTGGAAATAAATTCCGCATTTACGAGGAGGACCACGAGATCCTGAGGAAGCTCTGCTCCTACTTCATTCGGGATAAAGCCTTTTGCGAAGCTCATGGTATCGATATCGAAAAAGGCATTCTGCTTTCCGGTCCGGTAGGCTGTGGAAAAACCAGCCTGATGAAACTATTGCGATTTCTGGTTCCCTTGCAAAAACCTTACGAACTCATCCCCTGCCGAAACATCAGTTTTGCTTTTAATCATTTGGGCTTTAAATCCATTGAAGAATACGGCAATTCGAAATATTACTGCTTTGACGATCTCGGCGTAGAACCAGCCGGCCGGTACTATGGCAAAGACCTCAATGTAATGGGGGAGGTACTGCTGTCGCGTTATGAACTTTATTTAAGTACCAAACATAAATTAAAAACCCATGCCACTACCAACCTCAATGCAGACGAACTCGAAGCCCGCTATGGCAACCGCGTACGCAGTAGAATGCGAGAGTTGTTTAATCTGGTGGCATTTGATCAAGGCGCTAGAGATAAGAGAAAATAAATAATTCGTTTTAATATATCTATTTGTCCTTCCGATGATGACTATTTTTCGAAAGATGAAATTGATTCACATTTTCATTTATTACTTCTTCAACGCTGATAGAATCAACCTCGACTAGATTTAAAACTACATCTTCAACTGGAAGTTCTTTATTTGCGCTAATCTTGGAAATAAAGTCTATACTCCCCGTTTTTATATCAGTAAGGTATATTTGCTGTATTGGGGTTAGTCTGCGCTCGTAAGTAGCAACTAGATCACGCCATTGATATAATACATCCGTATCTATTCCTAAAATCCCTTTATCAATATCACCAGACTTAATACTTTTTAAATGAATATTTTTTACATAACCCCCACGCCGTTCATTTGTTTTTATAAACAACAAATGATTAAGCTTGGCCCCTTCCATTACTTCACAGTTTTCGACATATACATTTTCAATTCCACCTGAAAGTTCGCTTCCAATTGCTAATAGTTGATGTCCATTTTTTACAAGACAATTACGTATAACAATGTTTTTTGACGGTGTATTTAAACGCCAGGCATCCTGATTTCTACCTGCTTTAATGGCGATGGCATCGTCACCCTGATCAAATACACAATTTTCGATTAATACATTTTCAGACATTTCAGGATCTACTCCATCATTATTATGACCATGTGCATAAACTTGTATATTTCTAATAATTACATTTTTTGACATATAAGGATGTAACACCCAGAAAGGACTATTTTCAATTGAGATACCTTCTACCAAAATGTTCCGGCATCTGTTAAATTGAATAAATTGAGGTCTAAAGTTGGCACTGTCATTTACCATCTGTCGTTGCTCTACCGGAAGATCCTTTGATGCAAGATTATAGAGTCTTTTTAAACTATTCATATGTCCAGTAGGACGGCCAAACCATTTTGTCCAGATTCCCATTTCAGCTTTTAATTTCCCTTGTCCAGTAATAGCTATGTTTTCTACACCATAAGCGTAAATCAATGGGGAATAATTATAACATTCCATTCCCTCCCATGTTGTATGAACAGCAGGCAAATAGTCGTCGGGTTCATCAGAAAAAAGAAGTGTCGCCCCATCATTTAAATGTAAATTCACGTTGCTTTTCAAATGGATTTTTTTTGTTAGCCACTCACCCTCTGGAACAATTACAATACCTCCACCGCCATTACTTGCAATTTGAATTGCTTCAGCTATTGCTTGGGTATTTTTGTCCTTATCTCCTTCCAAAGCCCCATAATCTATTATATTGAATTTTGGAACTAAATTAAAATTAGGTTCCTTAATTGTAGGCATAACGAATGGTGCTTGCACCTCAATCTCTTTATATAATATGCCTTTCTCTTTCTTCTCACAGGCTAAATTGAAAAAAACGGAACATATAAGGAATAGTTTAAGTAGTTTAATCATACAGAAAGGATTTAGAAATTTAGTTTTTATAATTAACACAGGTTTTCCTCAGCTTTTAACAATAAAGTAGCCATTACAAATAAATTAAAACCTAATAATATATCTATCTTGTACTTACAGGTCTGGATTAAGAATTGAAATAAAAAGTTCTCAATAGGTACAATAAAATTTGTTTAGCCATTTGCTCCGTATTTTTCACTTTTAGAAAATATCTAATTTCAACGCTATTACTCAAGAAACCCAACTCCAGCAATAACGCAGGCATTTGTCCACTTGTTTCCCGAAGCACCTTAAAATTGCCAAACTTCACACCCCTACTTTTAAAACCAAGTCTTTTATTAAAGCGTTCCTGAATTTGAAAGGCCAGCCAGGTAGCAGCATCTGTATTGCTATTCGGTTTATCATATACATATACTTCAACCCCACGGGCTTTAGGATTGCTTGAGTGATTGCAATGCAAGGATAGAAAGATGTCTGCTTCTAAAGCCAGAGCTAGTTTACTTCGACCTGATAACGAAATCAGAGTGTCACTAGTCCGCGTAGAAAAAAGGTCTAAAGGATGACCCAATGCGTCATTTAAATGCTTTAGCGCTAAAGCTAAATTCAAAACCAAATCCTTTTCCAGAATTTCATTCACCCCTATTGCTCCGGAATCCATTCCTCCGTGTCCGGGATCGATTATTACCCGTAAGGGTCTGTTCAATTCCTGCCCGTATAACGAACAGATTTGCAAGAGCAGGAGCATCCAAATGACGTTTTGGAGCCTGCTGCAGCGTTTGAGATTTTGAGTTATTAACAGCATCGCCTTTAAGTTTCATAGGATTTAGATTCATTTCTACGCATTTGAAATCGAATCCATTCAAAGAATATTTTATTCACAATTATCTGATTTTCAGGTTATTGAAATTAAATATAATTAATTTTCTTCTCACTGATTTCCAATCTTTTAAATCTTAGAATTATGAAAAAATCAAACGCTTTATTCGCCGGTGTGGCGTTTCTCTCTGATCCCCTGTTTGCTCAAATAGGAGGTATTGAAGATTCGGTTAACGATGTTTCTGACACCATCAGAACTGTATTCCCTATTCTTTTGGGAGTGATCTTTCTTGTGGGCTTTCTGTTTAATGCCGGGCACTTTTTTGGAGAGAATGCCGACTTAAAAAAAGGAATCACCCGCGTGCTGGTCTTTGTACTTATCGCCGGTGGTGTGGTAGGGATCTTCAGCTATTTAATAGACATCGTAGTCTAAGCTTTTATCAGATGAAAAGCTATACGGTCTATAGAAACATCAGGAAACGGGCGGTCATCTTCGGGCTGCCGGTTTCCCTGTTTGCGGTTCAGATGTGCGCCCTGATTGCGTCACTACTCATCGTTATTTTTTCATTCAGCTTCCTAACGGTTGTAGGTACCGTTCTTTTAAATCTGCTGCTCTACCTCTGTCTCACTCGAATGAAAAGCATTTTACAAAGGATTCAATTCTCCAGCGCTTTCCCCAATCTCATCAGCACCAAACAAAACACCAGCATTTCCTATGATCACGATTAAAAATAAAAACTTTCATCCCATAGGGGCGACCAGCGATCACCTGTTGTTTTGCAGTAACGGGAATGTGGTACTGGGTTATCGGCTTGACCTACCCGAAATCTATTCCCTGTCTGAAAAGGACTTTGAAGAAGTACACGCCGGCTGGTTTCAGGCATTTAAAACCCTGCCAACCGGCACATTAATCCACAAACAGGATTACTATCAAAACACCCATTTTGACGCCTCCTCTCTGCCGGGTAATTCATTTCTGGCTCAGGCTACCCAAAGCTATTTCCAAAGTCGGGGATATACCGCGCATACCAGCTATCTGTTTTTTGTATTAACCCGTAAATCTTCAGCCTATGGAAACTACACCAACCCCTTCACCAAAATCGCTAAAAATCTACCGGGCATTCTGGATGATGCTATACGGCATTTTAAAGCGGCTGTGGAAGATGCTGTTGGCTTCCTCAATTCGGGCAAAAAAGTCAAACTGATTCCGTTAAACCCTGATGAGTATTCATCGCTAACTCAAGACTATTTCAATGGCTTTAATGAAGGGCTGAACACTGATATTCTCCTGGATAAAAACCAGATCACAATTGGTAAACACCTGTTTGATGTGCTGGCGGTAAACAACGAACTATGTTTTGGAGAGCAGGTAAAAACCAGCAGCATCAACGAACGTTTTACCGCAGATGATTTTCAGTTCCACAAAGGCTTTATTGACGGGCTTGGGCTCGCACTGGGTGAAAACCACATCGTCAATCAAATCCTGATTCTGGATGATAAACACAAATGGCGTAAAATTCTGGATAAGAAAATCGAAGAGCTCAACAAGAGTTCCAATTTCGGTTCGCAAAACCGCGTGGTCCTGAAAAAAATTCAGGAGATCCTGGAACAGATCAATACCGATGAGAGCTCCCGGGTAATTCGCGGACAACTCAGTGTGGTGTATTGGGCAGACAAACAAAAAATGCTGGATGCTATTGGTGCCAAGATCAAAACGGAATTCAAGGAGCTGGATATCGTACCCTACTATCCTATTGGCGAAGCCCGAAAAAACTACTTCCTCAATTCCTGGTTCGGATTCTCCTCCCACTTTTCAGACGAAGACCTGTACATCACCGATCTGAAACATGCGCTTTGCCTGATAGTGAATAACACCAACTACAAATCAGACGCTAAAGGCATTCTCTTTAACGACCGGCAGCATAACATTCCGGTATTGAAAGATGTTTGGGACGAATCCAAAAAACGCATCAAAGCCCGCAACTTTGCCATCTTTGCACCCACCGGCGAAGGTAAATCCTTCCTGGCCAACAACATCCTGCGGCAGTTTTATGAAGAGCACGTGCGCCTGGTTATTATTGATCTGGGAGGCTCCTACACCAAGTTTGCCAAACTCTATCCGAATGAGCACATCATCCTGCGCTATGAAGCCGGGAAGAATTTGGGTATTAATCCGCTTTATTCCAAAGATGGCGAAATCCCTTCCGCAGAACGACTGGAAGACCTGACGGTATTCCTGTTTGAACTCTACCACAGCGAAAACAAGTACACCAAAGCCCAATCGGTTTCTCTTAAAAAGATACTTACCGCTTATTACAAAGCGACACCTTCCCGGCATTCGCTAAACGGTTTTTACAAGTTTGTGCACGATCAGCAGCAGGATCTATTGGCAGAACTTCAAATCCATCCCGACTACTTCGATCTTCAGGCTTTTCTGCACGTGATGTCGGAGTATGTTGGCGATGGTCTATACAGCTATTTGTTTGAGGTAGATCAGGATCAGACCTATACTTTGGAAGACAAACGCCTAATCATCTTTGAGCTGGACGAAGTAAAAGACAATAAGGAGATTCTTTCGGTGATGCTCAAGCTCATTAAAACCGCAATACAGCGTACCATTTGGAAAAACAAAGCCGAACGGGGAATCATTCTATTTGATGAGTTTGCCAAGCAACTCAAGTTTGAAAACGTACTGGAAAGTGTAGAGTTCTACTATCAGGCGATCCGTAAGCAAAATGGAGCCATTGGGATCATTTTACAATCTATCAACCAATTACCCGGCAACGCGACTTCAGCCAGTATTTTGGAAAATACACAGGTAATTTACAGCCTGAATAATGAAAAGGGCTATGACGAACTCGCCCGCAGGCTGAATCTATCCAGTCACGATTTAAACCAGCTAAAATCCATCCGTAATAAGCTTAGCGGGGAACGCAAGTACACCGAGATTTTTATCAAGATCGGTAAAGAGAGTAACATCTTTCGCCTGGAGGTACCCCCTGAAGTCTATGGCGCTTACCTCACAGACGGAAAGGAAAACGAGGCTATAATGGCCTTGTACGCGCAAACTCAAAATATGGAAGATGCAATCAGGCAATTCATAAGTCCGTCGAGGCCAGCCCAGATCGAAATACGCAAACTATAAACCTTTTAATTCATTCTACTATGAAAATACACATTAAACATCAAATCAAAAAACTAGGACTGGTAATAGCCTTAATCACTGCCCTCTTAACGCCTGCAGGCGCTGCCTGCCAGGGGATGCCGGTTTATGACAATACCAATTTTGTAAGTCTGGTCAAGTCGCTATTGGAATCGGCAAAACAAACCTCGCAACTTCTTAAAACGGTGGAATTCCTAAAACAGCAAAAAGAGAACCTGGAAAAGGTTAATAATGTAGTCAAGCAGCTTAAGGCCGTAAAGGAAATTGGTAAAAACAATGCCCGGCTTATTCAAGTGATGCGTCAGGATTTGCGGGAGATTCTAAACTCCCCCTACATCAAACCTGATGAAGTTTTAAAGATTACCGACGCCTTTAATGAACTGGTAGATAATTCGCTGGAGGCGATGGACTTTATCGATCAGATCCTGTCGAGCAACTACCTAAAAATGTCTGATGCAGACCGTGCGGCAATTCTAAAAGAAAAGGAAGCCGAATCAAAGGAAATGGTGGCTACGATCAACTTAAAGACCAAACGCTATAAGGAGATCATTGCCTTTCGGAAACTGCAGGATAGAATCAACAACCGCGAAACAGGCTATTAAGGATGAGTGTGCTCGTGGTTTTAGGAATCGGTTTGGAGTATGTGGATGCCATTTTTGAAACCATCATCAGCAATCCGGTAGCCCAGTATACCATTACCGGGATGAAAACCCTTGCGGTGCTGTTCTTTCTGGTGAATATTTTAAAAAAATACAATGAAGGGCTCGCAGACCGCTATGGCTACACCTGGGGCTTGAGTCCGGGTGAATTGGCTAAGAATTTTGCAGTGGTATTGACCGCTATCTTTTCTACGCAGATCTTGGGCTTTTTTGACGGCATCCTTGTGGCTATTGAATCGCAATACCGCGACACCGCTCCTGCCCTTTTGCCCTTACAGATGCAGGAAATCCCCATTGAAGAAGAAGTGGGCATGTATGAAGGGATGAAAGCGGCAATGGCCTTGCTTTATGAAGCTTTGGTGACCCCGTTGTTCGGTTTTAAAATCTTTGCCTTTATAGGGGGCATTCTCTTGTGGATTTTGGATCTATTCATTTACCCGTTGTTTCTGGCAGAACGTTTTTTCCTGCTGGGCATCATGCAGGCCTTTTTTCCTTTGATTATTAGCCTGGCGGTATTTGAAAAGTTCCGCTCCCTGGCTTACGGGTTCTTTAAACTCTATGCCGCAGTATATATGTTGGTCCCGGCCTTCTTTCTGGTTAATGTTTTTATCAATGCCCTCTACACCGAAATCAACGAACACTTTTGGCAAAACCTATTGGGCTCCGATTACGGACAGGAGTTTTTTGCTCCGGTAATCCAATTGGGCTCTGTGGGGTTTATTGTCTTTTTAAAATTTAAGCTCTACCGACGGGCCATTTCCTTTACCCTACGCTTATTCACCGCTTAAAATAAACGTCTATGAAAACACCTTATAACGCTATTTACGCCGCGCTTAAAATCAATCGGCTCATTGTATGGCTGGTCGTGGTATGTGCTACGCTTTCCTCCCTCTTTTCAGGATGGATGGTTTATCGCATAAATCAGCAGTCCCTGCAAAATGCTTTTGCCATCAGCAATCAGGGTGAAGTGATTCCCCTGAAACTGGTAAGTCAATACGAAAATCTGGAGGTAGAAGCCTTAGCACATTTGGAGCAGTTCCACCGCTTCTTTTACGATATAGACGCCAGCAATTACGAAAGCAATCTGGAGAAAGCCCTGTGGTTGGGGAATAACTCCGTAGATAATATTTACCGGCAGAAAAAAACGGAGGGCGTCTACAACCGCCTGATTCAGTACTCGCTGGTACAAAATGTATTGCGTATAGAATCTCAAATCGATTTAAATACCGATCCCTATCGCTTTCAAACCACGGTAGTTTTTGAAATCAATCGCGGCAGTATAACAGATACCTACGAACTCATAACAACCGGAAACCTGATACACGTAGACCGCAACTTTCCGCACAATCCGCACGGGCTGCTGATAACAGATTTCTTTGAAAAGAGCCTCCGTAAAAACGATGCAGATGGCCGGTAAATCCTAAACTTAAGATTATGAAAATCCAAAAAAACAAACTCGTCTTTGCCTCGATCATTACGGTGATCATCATGTTTTTAGTCTCCTATGCGATGATGCTAGCCAACCGCGGTCAAGAGCCCGAATTATTAAAGGAAACGAAAGTTCCCGAGCTGGAGGAAGATCCAGAGATCTATCAATCTAAACTGGATGCCATCAATGCCTTGAAGGAAGAACGCGAGACCACGGCTCCCAGTGTATATAATGAACTCCTGATGGATTCATTGGGCTATTTTGATCCTGAATATCCTGAAAATCAAAAACAGCATATCATAGATAGTATCTATGCATCAGCCCGGATCAACTACGATACCAGTGAATATGCCGAGTCTCGTGAAGAACCGGAACTGCAGCAATCCATTGCTGAAAAGGATTCACGGCTTGATTCAATTGAGCGCATCCAAAACCGCAAAGTGGAAGTCCAGGAACTTGGACTGGAACATCAGCTGTTTTTTGCAGCGCGGCCTAAATCGGGATCAAGTGAAGCTCTGGCCCAGGAAACTATTCCGGTTGTGGTAGATGGCGATCAGGTCGTAAAAGCCAATAGTCGACTGCGCCTGCGAACAACGGAAAAATCTTCTTATCAGGGACAACTAGTTCCTAAAAATACTCCGGTATTTGGCTTTGTCAGTTTTCAGCCCAACAGGGTGCTAATTCGTATTGAGAGTATTGCACAGGATCCGGTAGCACTGTATGCTTTTGACCTCCAGGATTCGCAGGAAGGCATCTATGTAGAAAATAACTTCAGAGCTGAAGCTACACGCGAGGTGCTTGATGATGTGCTTCAGGAGGTTAATATTCCGGGAGTGCCTCAAGTGGGAGGTATCGGTCAGGTACTGCGCCGGGGAAACCGTACGGTTAAAGTTACCGTGCTGAATAATTATAAAATGCTGCTTAAACCAACCAACTAAAATCTGAAACCTATGAAAAATCTAGTTTACGCTTCCATTTCGATAATAGTGTTATTCTGTTTCAATGCCAGCGGACAAAACCAGAATACTATTCAATTAGACACCATCTATGCCAATGACTATACCAATGTGGCGCTGTTCTTTCCCGAGCCCATACGGCAGGGAATTGTTGGTTCTACCGATTATGTATTCAGTTTTAACCGGGATGAGGCCCAACATTTAGGCCTCTTACAGGCCAAACCCGGAAAACCCAGTAATTTACTGGTTATCAGCACAACGGGTTCGGTTTTTTCGTATCTTGTGGTGTACAAAGAGTCAATTACACAGTATAGCTATTTTATTGACCCTTTAGATCGTATTGGTTTTGAGAACCACAACAGTAGAGACCCGATACACGTTTCTGAAGAAATCAAAACGTCTTCAGAGACTCCCCCTTTCCCCTACAACCGGTATTGTGAATACCTGATTCAAAAAAAACAAAAGATTGGACGGTTAAAAACCCGCAATCAGGGAATTATCCTAAGCGTGGCAAACATCGTGTTTTATAAGGATGCCCTGTATTTTGTAATGGAAATAGAGAATCGATCCAGGTTGGATTATGATTTCAATTACCTAAACCTGTCCACCCAAACCCGATTAAAAGGAAAACGAAAGTCCATGCAAAAACTTCCAAAGGAAACACTGTACACTCATCAGGTACCTGAAAAAATCAAAGCCTGGGAAGTTAAGCGCTTTATTTATGTATTGCCTAAATTTTCATTGAGTAGCGACCGCAGACTTGTTGTTGATCTATCAGAATCCCAAGGCGAGCGAGAATTACAACTGAAGATTAATCCAAAATATATCAACTATCCAAACTGATGAAACTATGAAAGCGTTCTATTTAATTTTAGGTATTATCCTGTTCTCAGCCTGTTCTAATCCTGAAAGTAAAAGCCCGGAAGAAGTAACCCAAACAGTCCTGGAAAGTTTTTACGCACTGGATAATGAGATGCTGAAAACCTATACCACAGAAACCGGATATCAAGGCTTAATGCAGATTCATAACTTCTTTGTTGAAGATACCGAAACAGAAATGGATTTTAAGGTTCTTCAGCAAATTCAGGAAGGAGATACCGCCTGGGTAAAATTTACGATCAACTATTTAGATAGACCTGAAACCTTCAAACTGGTTAAGGAAGATGGGCAATTGAAAGTCACTGAAAAAGGATTACGCGAGAAAAGTCCGTTTTAAATTATTTAACTGAAAGATAACCTGTAGAATGCCCACTTATTTCGTATTTCTAATTTTATATTTATCAGACACCAGAATGCCTTGACCTTGAAAGCGGTTTTTCTATGGGCCAACCTATTACTTTCTACTTCTCCCATCTCAAATCTCAAGTCTAACTCCCCGCCTCTTCCGGTAAACCCTGAACACTATGCAGCAGACGTTGGTCAAGTTGTGAATCTTCGCCCCCATGTAATACAGACATATCCCCGGTAGATTCCAGGATGACGGCGTGCACATCCTGAAAGTTAAGCGCATTGGCCTCCCGCAGTTTTGCGATCAAATCGGCTTCCCCAACATTGGTTTTAGACAGATTAGCATACAGGATCTCTCCCTTGTACATCAGTGCTGTGGGAGCATTGGTAAGCATACGGTTCATGGCTTTAGACTTACGTACCACAAGTGCAAACACACTTTGAAACAGGACAATTCCACCTAAGGCAATGGCCCCTTTCAGCAACGACTGATTGGTATTTAGAATCACTGAGGCCAGGATGGAGCCTATAGCAATAGTAGAAGCAAAGTCAAAACTCGACATCTTGGCAAAGGTGCGCAAACCCGATACCCGGGTAATAAATATAATTATTGAAAATATTACTAAAACCGAAAAAAAGACTTTCAGCAATAAGGGGGTTGAGGCAGTTATCCAGTTCTCCATAAGTATCAAATTGGTTGTTTGCCTGTAATATAGCAAAACCTAAGCTTCGTAACACAGGTGCTACAGACCTTATTAATTCTTTAACGCTTTGCTGTTAAATCCTGTTATAATTAATACTATATGATTTAAAACAATATAATTTTCAATTCAGATTCAATCAACTAACCAAATCAATTCCGCTATGTCTCCAGTTACCGCTTTAGAAAAACCAGCCCGCATTGCCAATTCGGTGCTGCAAACCATTGGCAACACCCCGCTCGTTCAGTTAAAGCGGCTTTCAGCGCTCGCCGGTATTGAGGTATACGGTAAACTGGAAATGGCCAACCCCGGCGGCAGTGTCAAAGACCGCACCTCGTTGAGTATTATTGAAAAAGGAATTCAACAGGGCCGCATTACCCCGCAAACCACCCTGGTGGAAAGCAGCAGCGGCAATATGGCTATTGGTCTGGCCCAGGTTTGCGGCTACTATCACATTCCGCTTATCATTGTGGTAGATCCCAAAGCCAATACACACACCCTAAGAATCTTAAAAGCTTACGGCGTACACATTGACAAGGTAACTCACCCCGATCCCGAAGGTGGTTTTCTGGGAGCCCGACTCAATCGGGTTCAGGAAATTCTGGCGGAGACTCCCGGCGCGATATGGACCAACCAATACGGCAATCAGGCCAATCCCCAAACGCATTTTCATACCATGGAAGAAATACACCGGCAATTGCCCGGCGTGGATTATGTGTTTTCAGCGACCAGTACCTGCGGTACCCTGATGGGTTGCGCAAACTACATCCAGCAACAGCAGTTGCAAACCAAACTCGTTGCAGTTGATGCGTGCGGCAGTGTGATCTTTGGCACTAAAGCCAACAAACGCCTGATACCCGGTCACGGTGCAGGTTTACCGTCAAAGTTTCTGAATCCCGATCGGGTAGATCAGGTTATGCACATTACCGATGCCGAATGCGTCTCAGGCTGCAACAAACTCCTGCAAACCGAGAGCATTCTGGCAGGAGGTTCGTCCGGAGCGGTGCTTACCGCTTTTCTAAAGTTAGCACCTCATATACCAAAAGCTGCGTCTTGTGTGCTCATCCTGTGCGACCGCGGTGAGCGCTATCTCGATACAATTTACAACCCCGCCTGGGTTTCAAAAAATCTGGATATATGAGCGACCAACCTGTACATATAGCGATCGTAGGTTTGGGGCCCAAAGGCTTTTACGGCATGGAACGCCTGCTTGCCACATTAGGGCAGGCAAAACATACCTCAGCCGTACACCTGCACCTCTTTAACGAATCGGAGCATTGGGCTACGGGATGGATCTATGACCCCGGTCAGCCCGACTACTTATTGATGAATTACCCCAACCGGCACATCAGCATAGTACCGGAAAGCGCACCCAAACCCCTTATTGATCTGCCTGCGTTTACCCAATGGCGCAGCAAACGAACCGGTAGAACCCCGGAGGAGGAAGCGGCCTTAATTGCACCCCGTAACGAAGTGGGGCAGTACCTGAAGCAATATTTTGACGAACTTAGTGCAATGCGCCTGCCAAACCTCAGCATCAGTAAACACATCACCCGGGTAACCGGGATAAGCCGGAACGACACCACCTTTCAACTACAGACTTCAGATGCGGGTGTAGACCAATTGTGTTTTGAATCGGTCCTCGTGACCACCGGGCACAGTACCTCCATAAATAGTAAGTTACAAACCGAAACTCCGCATCCCCGTCACATTCCTTTTGTCTATCCCTTTTCGGAAAGGCTTGGTCACATTCCTCCGGGCGCGGTGGTGGCCTGCAAGGGAATGGGACTCACGGCCATTGACACCCTACTCGGTCTTACCGAAGGCCGAGGCGGGCAGTTTGTAGAAACCGAAAAAAACGGATTGCATTATCGTAAAAGCGGAGACGAACCCGCACGCATCCTCCCCTATTCCCGCTCAGGCATACCCATCATTCCACGTGGGGGACAAAGCAATACATACACCCAAACCAGCTTTTACCTGCATAACTTTGTAGCGCAACTTCCCGAAGGATGCCGTCAGCTGGATTTTGAAACCGAAGTGCTCCCCTACATCATTCAGGATCTGAAGTGTTTGTATTACTATACGCTTTTCGATTCTTATGGATTTGATTTTAACCCGGTACCCAATCGGGTAGCCTTTCAACAACTGCAGGAAGCCTTTCATAAACTACATCCGGGGGCCGAAGCTTTTGAGGTAAACAACCTCTGGTTTCCAAAACTGGAGCCGGATACAGATCAGCAAAAGGCTGTTGCCACCTATTGGGATTTCTGGCTTAACGAACTGGAGCAACAAAACAGCGCCTACGCAGCAGCTGCTTCGGCCTGGCGCTTTTTAGCCAAAGACTTCAACAAACTCTACAGCGCTGGTTTGCTGTCGGCCCAATCAGAAATACGTATACAGCAACACTATTTTGGCCTGTTTAACCGCACGGCTTATGGCCCACCGGTTGCAAACATCAAAAAAATGCGCGCGCTGATGCAGGCCGGCATCCTCGATTTCAGTTATGCACACGGAGCGGAATTGTCGACAAATCCGCAGTTGCAACTCACCCGGAATAGCAAACCGATCGCGATAGACTACAGTCTCGATGCCCGTATCCCACGGGGCTTTTCTAAAAAAGCTTCCCTGCTGTTTAATGCAGACCCGGAGCTTTTCAGCTGCTCAGGACCTTCAACCGGCGACCTGCGCTGTACGCGCGAGGGACATCCGCTAAATGCTGGAGACCGTATCGAAACCTGTGTGGTGCTTTACGGCACTCCTACAGAAGCCCGTCTTTTTGATAACGACACCCTCTCGCGGGAACATAACGATACCGCCAGTCGTTGGGCTCAGGAAACCACAAATCGCCTGATCCAAAAAGATACACTCATCATCAATTAAAACACCCGCTATGCGAACTGTACTTCACAACAAGAAAAACAAGCTAAAAAAACCAAAACCGATGAATCCCAATTTACCGCCATTAACACCGCTTACGTCTCCCTGGATGCACCGGCTTATTGCTGATTTTGAGCTTCAAGAAGCGCTGGTACAGCGCTGGCAATCGCCGCTCAACATCCACCATTTGGGTGCTTTTCAGGAAAATTGCAGGGAGTATCGGCAAATTCTGGACACCTACAACTTCCATAGCCGCATCTTTTTTGCCCGTAAAGCCAATAAGTTTAAGAATCTCATTCCGGCCGCGGTGGACGCCGGAGCCGGCATAGATACGGCCAGTTTCCGCGAACTGGAGCAATGCCTGGAGCTGGGTATACCTCCAGATCACCTTATTTCAACAGCTGCGATCAAAGAAGACCGGTTGATCACTCTTGCGGTAACGCATGGGGTGCTGCTGATTCTGGATAACACCGATGAACTCGAACACGTACAGCGGGTTGCTGCACACCTGAATAAGCAGGCCCAAATAGGTATTCGCATTTCGGGATTCAACTTTAAAGGGGAAAAGTTGTACAGCCGCTTCGGTTTTGATATTCATGAAGTAGAAGCCATCGTACACCGCTTTTGCGACTCCCCGGAAGCCGGTTCACAGCTAAAGCTCAGGGGATTTCACTTTCACCTGGATGGCTACAGTACGGCCCAACGCGGTGCAGCCCTGCATCAAACGCTTGATGTAATCAAAGCGCTTAATCTCAAATCAGAAGAACCCCTGTTTATTGATATAGGCGGTGGTGTTCTGATGAATTACCTCAGCTCCCAACAGGAATGGAATATTTTTCAGGAAACATTGAAGGAGGCGGTTGGCGGGGAGCGCATGCCCATAACCTTTGGTAACGACGGACTCGGATTTACGCTTCGGGATGGAGCTGTAGAAGGCAATCTGGCTACCTACCCCTATTTTAACGAATACACCAAAGTATCCTTCCTCAAAGAAATTTTGGAAACCCCTGATGCCGGTGGCAATACAGTTGCGCAACGGTTGGAGCAGGAACATAGAGAATTACGCCTCGAGCCGGGCAGAAGTTTGCTCAATCAGGTGGGCGTGACCCTGGCCCGGGTGGTGCATCGCAAAAAGGATTCTCGTGGAGATCACCTCGTAGGTCTCGAGATGAATATGTCGCAGTTGAAAAGTTCGAGTGCCGACTTTTTACTCGATCCCTTTGTTTCGTTCAAAAATCCGGATCCAGAGGCCGAACCCGTAGCCGTCTATTTTACCGGGGCCTATTGTCTGGAACGCGATGTACTGCTCAAACGCAAAATACAGCTGGCACAACTTCCCGAACCGGGGGATGTCGTCTGTTTCGTAAATACCGCAGGGTACATGATGCACTTTTTTGAAACCGAAGCCCACCTCTTTGAACGGGCGACAAACCTCTCTGTCGAGAAACCGGATAGTCCCTACCAGCTTCAGGATTTCAACCCGGAAAAGTAAATACTACCTATGTTTGAAAACCTAACCGGAATAACCGCCAGCATATTTACAACCATTGCCGTACTACCTCAGGTTTATAAAGTGATCAAAACCAAATCGGCTGAAGATATCTCCTTATGGATGTTTGCAAGCCTTCTAATAGGCGTGGGCTCCTGGACGGTTTATGGCATCCTGAAAAACGATTGGCCCATTATACTTACAAACGGACTCTCGTTCCTGTTTAATGCAGCAATGGTGTACGTAAAACTGGTCTATTCCAAATCAAAACAACCAAAACCATGACCGATTTTCTCTCTAAAAACAAACGATCAATCCTGGGTGGACTGATCACCTTTATATTTGTAGCGCTTTCAGCCTTTCTTTTAGGAAACATCAGTGGCTACGAGGCCAAATCGCTTATTGAAGCTTCGCTCTCGGGTATCAATATGCTTTGCAATACCATTGTCCTGGGCTCAGCCACCATACTTACCCTGCTGCTTACCTTACTGGGTATCAGCACGAGTTCAAACTCAACCCTTAAAAAAGCCCATTACATTCAGGTTTCCAATATTGCCAAAATAGACACGGTGCTTTTTATAACCGCGCTCATCCTCTTTCAGATGTTTAACATTCCCATAACCGAATCGGATGAGGTCCCTACCCAATGGTATAAATACCTGTACTGGGCCACCCTGTTCTTCTCTTCGCTGATTAGTGGTATGATGGTTACGGTAATTCTGCTGTTGTACACTACCGTAACAAATATCATCACTATTGTAGGTCTGGAAAAGGACCATTACCTGATCTCGCAGGAAGAGGTTGAAGACACCGAGCAGGAGCATGAGGAAAATAACGGGCAATCTTAGTGCATTTCTGCTATGACCGTATTTCAGTTTATATACATCTCTCTTCTCATCACTACGGCTATGAGCCTGTTTAGCCTGCTGCTGGGCGCAATTCTGAGCAAACCTATGTTAGAGCCGTATTGAGTCAACGCGGTAATCCTGCATAAAAAGACAATAAAACACGGGTTTGGATGGGTTTTACACTATACAGCTGGTCTGGGATTCCTGTACATCCTAAGGGGTTTGGAACCATGGCTTACCTCCCTTCCTGCTTTTAATATGCTGTGGGCCGGGCTGCTTGAAGGCCTGATGGGTATCGGGATGTGGCAAGTGCTGTTTTGGCTTGCGCACAAACCGATAAATCTTCCGTTGCTTACCTATTATGTAAATCTGCTAGTAGCTCATATCGTGTTTGCTGCTGTGGCACTTTCCATGTTTTAATCAGGTTTTAGCCTAATACCGTAGCTCTTCGTCTTCGTGTATTATTTAAGATAATTTCTATTTAATTTAAAAAATACTTTAACCTTTATTTAGCTCATATAGCGGAGTATCGGCTTAACTTTAAATATTATTCTAACCAATACTCACTTATTATGGCCAAACAAAAAACCAGCAAAACTTCTAAAAAAGTGGATCAGCTTGCGGAACACTTTAAAGATTTTAAAGACAAAACCCTTACAACCAATCAGGGGCTTAAAGTAAATGACACCAACAATTCGCTTAAAGCAGGAGAACGCGGCGCTACACTTCTTGAAGACTTTCTGCTGCGCGAAAAGATAACCAGTTTTGACCACGAGCGCATTCCCGAGCGTATTGTTCACGCCCGGGGTAGCGGAGCACACGGGTATTTTGAATTGTACAAAAGCATCGAAAAATATACCAAAGCCGGCCTCTTCACCGATACGCAGCGTAAAACTCCTGTTTTTGTACGTTTTTCAACCGTTGCCGGCTCTAAGGGCTCTCCAGACCTTGCCCGCGACGTCCGGGGCTTTGCCGTAAAGTTTTATACCGAAGAAGGAACCTGGGATCTGGTAGGTAACAATATGCCGGTCTTTTTTATTCAGGACGCGATGAAGTTTCCAGACCTCATTCACTCGGTCAAGCCCGAGCCGAACAAGGAAATTCCCCAGGCTGCTTCGGCACACGATACCTTTTATGATTTTGTTTCCCGCGCTACCGAAACGCTTCACAATCACATCTGGGTGATGAGCGACCGGGGAATCCCTCGCAGTTACCGGATGATGGAAGGTTTTGGGATTCATACCTTTCGATTCATCAATGAGGAAGGTAAATCTCATTTTGTAAAATTTCACTGGAAACCTATATTGGGAGTACACTCGGTTACCTGGGATGAAGCCGTAAAAATTAATGGGGCTGACTCCGACTTTCACCGCCGGGATTTATGGGATGCTATCGATGACGGGCAGTTTCCGGAGTGGGAATTTGGTATTCAGGTGGTACCGGAAGAAGAAGAGCATAAATACGATTTTGACCTGCTTGATCCTACTAAACTCATTCCGGAAGAACTGGTTCCTGTAGAAATCATCGGAAAGATGACCCTCAATAAGAATCCTGAAAATTTCTTTGCAGAAACCGAACAGGTCGCATTCTTACCCGGACATATCGTACCGGGCATCGATTTCACCAATGATCCGCTGCTTCAGGGTCGTTTATTCTCCTATCGCGATACCCAGTTATCCCGTTTGGGCAGTCCTAACTTTCACCAGATCCCCATCAACAGACCCGTGATACCCAGTCACAATAACCAGCGCGATGGACATATGCAGACCGAAATCCCAAAAGGACAAACGGCTTATTTTCCAAATTCGTTGAGCATGGGATGTCCGCATCTCGCTAAAATGGCCGAAGGCGGTTTTAGCCACCATCAGGAACGCATAGACGCCCATAAAATACGCTCCCGTAGTACGAGTTTTAGCGATCATTATTCGCAACCGGCCTTGTTTTACCGCAGTTTGGCCAAATGGGAGCAGCAACACGTAGCGGACGCCTACACCTTTGAGTTGGGTAAATGCAATCATCAGGAAATTCAGGAACGCATGCTGTGGGTAATCAGCCAGATCGATCAGGAATTAGCGAAACAAGTCGCTAATGGCCTGGGTCTTCAAATTCCGAAATCTATCGAGCAGCCTGTTAACCAGGCAATAGGTGCCGATGCCGATGTTGATGATTTTCAACCCCAGCCTAAAAAAGAATACCTGAAGAAAGACCCGGCATTGAGCCAGGCCAAAACTAAATTTGATAGTATTGCCACGCGTCAGATTGCCGTGCTGGCTGCAGATGGTTTTGATATGAAATCCTTTAAACCCTACAAAGATGCTCTGGAAAAAGCAGGAGCTGTAGTAAAAATTGTAGCTCCTCACGGTGGGAATATCAATTGTAATCAGGATATGAAACATACGGTCGCAGCAGCGATCATGACCACCGAAAGTGTTTTATTTGATGCCCTTCTGATCCCCGGTGGAGACGAGTCGGTTAAAAGTCTTCTTAAAACCGCTAAGTTTACTAAATTTATAAGAGAAGCCTTCAAACATTGTAAAGCCATAGCGGCACTGGGAGCAGGGGAAGAACTGCTTAAAAATGCAGGTCTACCCGATTATAAAAAAGATAAAGCGGTATTTATAGAGGCTAAACCTCAGAAATTTATAGAAGAGATTGCTCAGCACAGAAACTGGGAGCGTATGGATAAGACAGATGCGATTGCAGTTTAGATAAAAGAACCTTCCATAACGAAAAAAGGCTGTCCATTGACAGCTTTTTTTTTACATTTCTTATCCCTGTACCTAGGCCCCTACCACTTCGCCTCCATTTACGTGAATCACCTGCCCGGTAATATAACTGCTATCAGCCGATGCCAGAAAAACATAAGTTGGAGCCACTTCACTGGGCTGTCCCGCTCTTCCTAAAGGTACATCCTGACCAAATTCACTCACATCATCAAAAGTAGCGGGAATCAGCGGGGTCCAGATAGGGCCCGGGGCGACTCCGTTTACCCGGATATTTTTAGGCGCCCACATCTTACTCAGCGAGCGCGTAAAGGTGGTAATGGCTCCTTTTGTACTGCTGTAATCCAGTAAATGCGAAGACCCGCGGTAGGCCGTAACCGAAGTGGAATTGATCACGCAGTCCCCACTTTTAAACTGATTCTCTAAAGCTTTAGCAAAGAAAAAATAAGGATAGATATTGGTTTCAAAGGTAGTTGCGAGCTGGTCTTCTTCAATTTCAGATACATGGTCTTTTGGGAATGTACAGCAGCATTATTCACAAGAATATTGATAGGTCCCAGCTTCGATTGAGTCTGGGCTACCGCTTCTGCACAAAAATCAGCATCCCGTACATCCCCGGGTATCAGCAAACAGGTTTGACCATGAGCTTCCACCATCTTTTGGGTATCAAGTGCATCTTCAGTTTCAGATTTATATATAATTGCCACAGAGGCGCCTTCAATAGCAAAATGTACCGCCACACTGCGACCTATGCCACTGTCGCCACCGGTAATCAAAGCTACTTTGTTTTTTAATTTATCGGAACCTGTATAACCGGATCTTACAATTTCAGGCTGCGGGTCCATCGCTTGTTCACTACCCGGTAGTTCCTGTTCCTGTTCGGGAAATTTCTTAGGTTTGGTCATGGTTGTTTTAGATTTAAAAATTAAACGAATTAGGCTCTGCGTTTTTTGGAGTCATCATCGGTAGAACCGTATTGATTGACGTGTTCGTCTTTTATAGGCCCTTTGTCAATAGAATCTTTTTCTTCTTTCTGATCATTTTTGGTTTCTGTTTTCTTATCGCTCATAACAGTAAGTATTAAGTTAATGGTTTATAGTGTGTTTTTTGTTGGATAGCTCTTCAGGCTGCAAATTTGTAGGTGTACCAGGCTATTCCCGGGTGATGGGTACCAGAAATAACTTTTTGCAAGCCCGGGTTTGCTGATCGATATAATCGATTTTGATTTTAAAAGTATGGGATAGCTCGTCCTTTAAATAAGATTCCGTACGGGATTCGAAACCACCATATTCAGTATGCGATATTTTACAAATAGCGCTGTAACCTACCTGCTTCAGGCGTTTCCAGTCTTTTTGAGAACAACTGTAACGCTTTTCGAGTTGGGCTAGGGTATTTTGAAAGTGACTGTTTGGAGAATTTTTCATAACACCTTATTGTTTTTAGTTGTACTTTAAAAGTATTGATTATTTAAAGTAATACTCCTTAGGACCTTGCTAATTGATAAAATTTTAGTAACTACTCAAAAATTATGTTAAGTATCAAATAAACAAATGCATAATAAACGTTCAGCATCACTTTTTCAGTTTTTAAACAATAATAATTATAATCCAGAATAATAACTACATTACTTATTGCTGTTAAAAACTATTGTTCTTTAAAAATATATCTAAGTCTGAAAAATCAACAAAAAAGGAAAGACTCTCTCAGAACAATATTTTAATGCCAATAGATCCACAATTGTAATTGAATAAGCTAGGAATCAAAAAAAAGGCAATCCTTTCATAGTTACTAAAATACCTTTTATCATAATAATATGTTATTTAAGATTCCTTGAACACCTTACCCCATAATATCCCCTAAATTAACTTGCAATTCAGTATTCTGCTCAATCAGGATATTGGGCTCACAAAACCTAACCGCCATTATATGAACACCCATCAAGTCCATTTTACATTAAACGGAGAACCGGTCCAGGTTTCCATCGAACCATGGACCACCTTACTAGACTACCTGCGCTACCATCAAAAACTTACAGGCACCAAAAAAGGTTGTGATCACGGCCAGTGCGGTGCCTGCACGGTTCTCGTTGACGGCAACAGTGTCAATTCCTGCCTGTGCCTGCTGGTGAGTCTCAACGGAAAAGAAATTACCACTATTGAAGGGCTCGGAACCCCAGATAATTTAAGCTCAGCACAACAGATTTTCATTGAAGAAGATGCTTATCAATGCGGTTACTGCACCCCGGGACAAATTTGCTCCTCCATCGCCATGCGTAACCGGGGGGAAATCCATTCCGAAGCAGATCTTAAAGATTGGATGAGTGGCAACCTCTGCCGTTGTGCCGCCTACAAGAATATAACCAAAGCCGCCCGTCGCATTTACGAAGAATCCTAAGCTATGAAACCATTTGAATATATCCGACTCTCGAAAGACGATCTTGCTACCGGCACCATCCCCGTAGATTCCACATTTCTTGCCGGCGGAACCAACTTAGTAGATTTGATGAAATACGGGGTAGAAGAACCCAATAGCATTGCAGATGTAGGTAATTTGCCCTACAATCAGATTGAAGAATCTACTCCCGGTTTAATGCTGGGAGCCCTGGTTACCAATGCAGACACCGCTTATCATCCAACAGTGAAAAATAAGTATCCTCTACTTAATAAAGCTATTCTTTCGGCAGCCTCAGCCCAACTACGTAACCGAGCTACCAATGGGGGTAACCTCTTGCAACGCACCCGCTGCTATTACTTCTACGATACGGCAATGCCATGTAATAAGCGTGAACCCGGCAGTGGTTGCGCGGCTGTCAACGGATTCAACAGAATTCACGCCATTTTAGGCACTTCAGCATCCTGTATTGCTACCCATCCCTCAGATATGTGCGTAGCTCTTGCCGCGCTGGAAGCAAAAGTGCACGTGTTGCGCAACGGAGATTCCCTTGTAATACCTTTTGACCAACTCCACAGGCTTCCGGGCAATCAGCCTGAAAAAGACCACAACCTGGCACCTGGAGATTTGATAACACATATTGAGCTTCCTGAAGAAGGTTTTTCCGGGAATTTTGAATACTTAAAAATCCGCGATCGCGAATCCTACGCCTTTGCACTTGTTTCTGTCGCAGCATGTCTTAAGCTTTCTGAGGGCAGGATTGCAGACATACGTGTAGCCCTGGGAGGGGTTGCTCACAAACCCTGGAAGCTCAAAGAAGTAGAACAGGAATATATTGGCAAGGCTGCAAACCCTGAACTTTTTCAGTCTTTAGCCGAAAAATTAACCCGGGGAGCTCAAGGCTTTGGAACCAACGATTTCAAAATCCCGCTTGTAAAACGTGCTATTGTACGTGCTTTAACTAATGCTTTAAATCCAGTCTAATGCCGAATATAGGAAACAAACAACAACGTGTTGACGGACCTCTAAAAGTAAGTGGACAGGCAACCTACACTGCAGATATAGCTTCCCCGTTTTACCATGCTTATGTGCTGCAAAGCAGCATTGCCTGCGGCAGCATCCTGGAGCTGGATACTTCGGCAGCTGAAGCTTTTACGGGCGTAAAAGCTATTTTCACCCATAAAAACTTACCCGAGCGTTTAAAAAACATGGTTGATTATACCGATCCGCTTTCACCCCCGGGAACACCATTCCGCCCCTTTTATAATGATAAGATACTGTATAACGGCCAGCCCATAGCTCTGGTAGTTGCCGAAACTTTTGAACAGGCACGCTATGCGTCCAGACTCATCAAAGTGACTTACGAGCAAAAGGAGTTCAAAGGCAGCTTAGAAGAAAATCTCAAAAACGCCAGTGCAGACCGGGCTCCCGAACCCGCATCAAATAGGGGCGATTTCGAGAAAGCCTTTAAAAATTCAGACGTTAGCATCACTCAGGAGTACCGCCAGTCACGTAATTACCACAACCCGATGGAACCCCATGCCACCAGTGTGGTCTATAAAAACGATGGGAGCATCGTGATATATGATAAAATACAGGGAGTTGCCAGTTCCTTAAAGTATCTGAATGGCGTATTTGGCCTGGCTGCGGAAAAGGTGCAGGTGAAAAGCGATTTTGTAGGCGGTGCCTTTGGCTCCGGACTCAGACCGCAATACCAGCTGTTTATGGCAACCCTGGCAGCATTAGAATTAAAGCATAACGTACAGATGGTGATGACCCGCGCGCAGATGTTCAGTTTTGGATATCGGCCGGAAGTCATCCATACCATGAAACTGGGCTGTTCCAAAGACGGAACCTTACAGGCTCTTTCCCACCACACCGTGGGCGAAACCTCCACCTTTGAAGATTTTAATGAGACCATTGTAGACTGGTCTGGACTCTTGTATAAATGCGAAAACGTAAACCTGGAATACAAACTTACGCCGGTGCAGAGTTATACCCCGCTCGATATGCGTGCCCCGGGTGGCGTTTCCGGTGTATATGCACTGGAGTGCGCCATAGATGATCTGGCTCATAAAGCAGGCATTGACCCACTGGAGTTCCGTCGTAAAAATTACGTGGACTACGACCAGAACGAAGACAAACCCTTTACCAGTAAAGAACTCAGAGCGTGTTATGACCGCTGTGAAGAATTGTTTGGATGGAAAAATAGAAAAGATAAAACCACTAACGAATCCCACTTACGTACCGGCTTTGGTATGGCAACAGGCTCCTGGGAAGCCCTGCAGCAAAAAGCTTCCGTTTCGCTAACTATGGATGCAACAGGTAAATTTACCCTTAAATGTGCTACAGCGGATATCGGAACAGGAACCTATACGGTAATGTCCCAGATCGCTGCAGACAAGTTGGGGGTGCCTTTAGATCATATTGATTTTAAACTGGGCGATACCGCCTTCCCCGATTCTCCGATTGAAGGAGGCTCCTGGACGGTTTCCTCGGTAGGATCTGCCGTAGCCGGAGTGTGTAAAAAATTTCAGTACCGCATCGCAGATGTCTGGAAACGCAAGCACCCGGACTATCAGGATGTAGCCTTTGAGGACATTACCTTTAAGGAAGGTAACCTGGAATACGATTCAAAGTCCTTCAGCTTTACAGAAATCATGCAGCAGGCGTCCAAAGAAGAGTTAAGCATCTCGCATAATGAAACGCCGGCTGAAGGTCAGGATACCCATTCTGGTTACGCTCACTGTTGTGTAATGGTCGAAATTTCGATAGATAAAGAACTTGGAGTTATTAATGTGCCGCGCATTACCAATGTTTCTGCCGCAGGCAAAATCATCAATCCCAAAACAGCTGAAAACCAGTTACTGGGTGCAATGGTTTGGGGGCTGGGGATGGCCCTTCGCGAAGAAGGTATGGTAGACACCCGCTACGGCCGCGTGATGAACGCTAACTTTGCCGAGTACCACATTGCAGTAAATGCTGATGTTCACGATATACATACCGAGTTTGTAGAGGAAAAAGACGACAAGGTAAATCCGCTGGGCGCGAAAGGGGTTGGTGAGTTGGGTATTGTAGGTCTGGCATCCGCAATAAGCAATGCTATTTTTGATGCTACCGGAAAAAGACTGACTAAACTGCCAATGCTGCTGGATGAATTAATTGAAAAATAAGTTCGTAACGGTAATATATAAATGAACAATTACATCCTTGGTAAGGATTTTAAATTAGGCTGCTAAGTTTTAAAATACTCAAAATTAGTTTATTTAATAATTTGCATTTTTCTTTTAATAAATCGTCAATGTTTGTCGGAATTTTTAATTTATGGATTTCCAGCTAACTAAATAATTCTCATTATAGGTTATTGAAAATAAGAATGTATTAAATTCGCTGCATTTAATGCTATTGGATATTTTTTTTTATTTTTTTTGAGTAGAAATCGACAATAACTTGTGAATAAGTTAATGATAGCCTGAAATTGATGGCAAACACTTGAAGTTGGTCATAAACATTCCCTCATAAATTCGAAAATAAACTTTATTGGAATGAATACAATATCATTAATAGGCTTGGGACAGCATGAAGTAAGCTGATATATGGGAAGTTACCTCTTAAACCGCCTAATCACTTCCCAATGAATACGTTTAAAATTGGTTTCATAATCTTCCTCTGAAAAGCGTTTTGCGGCTTGAGGAAGCTGTCTTTTGATTTTACCCAGTTTAAACTGAACTCTGCGATCTACGCCATCCGCATAGGTAATGAATTCTCCCTGCCTTAACCGAAAAAACACATCCGCACGCACTTTCGAAACCTCCCTCTCGCCGGTGGTCACGCGCGTATCAAAGTCCAGCGTATAGCCTTTGCTCACGCTTTTAGTTGGGTTTTTGACGATTTCAAAAAAACGTTCGTAGTACTTAGCGGTATCGGGGTCATTAACCTTACCAAAAAACTGATAGGAGAGATTGGCCAAAATAGCCCGGCTGGCCTTATCCCCATACATCATATCGTTTTGCACCTTGTCCTGCATTACATAAATCGTGGCCACATCATAGCTCCGTAGCGTTGCGGGGATGCGGTGCATATTGAGCAAACGAATGGTGGGTGCTTCTTCTATCATTACAAAAGAAGATTGCTGACCCCTTACACTCATTTGTTTAATCGCGGTATGCAGAATGGTAGCGATTACCGGGGAATAGGCCGACTCGTACTTGGGGTTATTGACCACACTGATCACCGATGGGTTTTTAGGATTATTGAGATCCAACGGAACTTCATCGGCAGATAAGGCCATAAAGATGCGTTTGGTACTGATGCGTTTTAGGGCATTGGCCAGCGTACTCATCACTCCGGCTGTTTGCTTTTCAGAATCTATCCCGCTGATAAAGGCACTGGACATTATGCGTGAAGTGCGGTTTTCGGAAAGCCAAAGCACCAGTTGTTTGGTATCCAGGTGCTGGTAGAGTGCTATCATATGCGGCAGGGTACACAGACCGGGTAAATCTTCTTTTAGACGCCAGATCATTCCACATAAAAGTCCCTCAGCGGCATCATTGAAGAATTTTGAAGAACCGGTTACAACCTGTTCTTTTTGCTCCAGCAGATTTTCCAATAAAACACGAGCTACTTCATTGACGCTTTCTTCATTGGGTAAATAGCGTGGAGCGATTGGATTAACCTTATGAATGACTTCATCAAAGGCGATGGTGTAAAAGGGTATGTCTATGCTTTCAAAAAGCGGATAGGCAATCTCGGTCAATTCAAAATTTTTGTAATCGTGAATGATACCACAAAACTGATGCTTTTGAAAATGCTTGAGGAATTGATAGACCACGCTCTCAGTCTTCCCGCTTCCGGCAGAGGCGATTACTGAAGCCCCACGTTTGACGTTCTCAATATGAAAGCGCTTGTTGTGGGTCTCAAACTGTACCCGGTATTTTGATCGGGTGGCAGTATTTAAGGTTGAAGTAAATACTTCGATACAGGTTCCCAGAAAAAGCACCGGACAGGTATAGCACAATAGAATTAAATACCAATTCATTTGTATAGTCAATACAGCAGTTGAGACTCCCAAGACTAAAAGTCCAACTACCCAGGCTCTATTATAGTATCGTTTGGCCAAGATATAAAGCGAAAGCAATGCAACCTCTATTACTAGTATTTCAATTATCTCCATACCAAACTAAATACTAATGGAACTTGATTTCACGGCAATACCCACTCCCCTTTTCAAGGCATTAAAGGCTTTATAAGCCAGTTGCACCTGATTGACCGGAATAGTTGGTGGTAATTTAATTCCAGACTCTCGCATCAGCTTAAAAACGGCGGTGCGCTGCGGATTGGGAAGTTTAATCAGAGCCTTATAAAACTTTGCCGGATCTTTTACAAAATCCCTGCGGGAGGAATACTGTTCCAAAAAATTCCGATTGTAGTCAAAAAGCTTATCAAAAGTTTTTTCGGCCTTAGTAAAAAAAGCATCCCGGTCAAAACCGCGCTTGATTTGCTTTCCGTTGAACTCTACCTCTGAGGCTTTGTATTTACTTCCCGGAGACAAACTGATCGAATTGGATTGATCTTTCCTGCTTACGATTATGTGGATGTGACTTTGCGGACCCGGCTTTTCCATTCCTTGGACAATACGTTTGCCGTTGAGCTGGTGGGGTGCTTCCAGTTCCAGACGTTTGATTTTATCTTGAAGTGCCTTCAGGTTTCCGGTGGTGGTACCGGTCTGAATGCGATAGACTTCATCTTTAAGTTTTTGGATTTTGGAAGCAATGGGCTGATTACCGATCACCTCCCGGTCGGTACCTTTAAAGCGCCTTGTATGTTCAATCTTCGCAAAATACTTGATATCGCTTACCTGAATGGGCCTGCCGTTAAGTTCCCGGTTAAAGGCTTTGACATAGTCCTGCATCAGCTCGCGGGTATACCGCTTAAGTTCTTCCGGATGATTTTTTAAATGTTTTAATTCTCTTTTGGAGGGATTAACGGTTATGGAATAGAATTTCGGTTCGCTGCGTTTGAGTTTGGCTGTATTGGAATCGATCTCTGCCACAACCCGATCCGGTTTGATACCTTCTTCGGTTTGATTGAAGAAATACTCAAAATTCTCGAGGGTACGTTCTTCGTTTTCCTTTTCCAGATAGCTAACAAAATCCTGTGAACTCTGATTAAAATTTGCTCCTAATTTCTGAGGTGTGATGGTAATGTACATAGTGCTTGCATTTAAAAATCCTTCCCATCCCAATCTTCAAACTTCTCATCATCCAGCTCGTCATCCGTTTTCATGATCAAGGCTTTTTCTTCCGGTGTTTCCGTCTGGGTAAACAGCGCTTCGAGCATGGCCTGGGTAGGTTTGGTTTGGGTCTTTTCCACATCCTTGATAATGGCTATTACCGCATTAATGCGTTTCAAAAGTTTGGCTTCCAGAGTACGTCCGGTAGGTCCTAAATGTTCTTTGGGAGAAATCTCATTGTAACGGAAAAAATCGAGCATCGCTTCCATCGCCTCGGTGTGCGTTTTGAAGTGTTTCCGTGAGAATTCCTGAAAACGTTTGGCTGTTGCTTTTTTAAATCGAATACCTAAAAATGAGTCCATAATTCGCTGATTTGTCGCAAATTCTTCCCATAAAACCGGCGCTTTGAAGGCATTTGTCGCAAATTATTGAGAATCAACGTATTATTTAAATTTTAAACCGCTGATTTTCAATGCGTTGAAAACGAAAAGGAATACGTAACAGCGCGCAGCGTGTTACCCTCTTGCTATTCCATTTCGTTCGCCGCAGGCGAACAAAAATCCCTACAATTTGATTACCAGATTATCATCTGAACCCATTGCTTTTTCTCGGGAAAAATTTCCGATATGTTAGTATTTGCCGGGTAGGATTATCAGCGAAAGTCAAAAAATTGGATACCCCTACTTTAAAATGTGTGCTGTTTTTCAGCATTTTAAAGATACATTATTTTTAAAATTTAGGACTTATGAAAAACAAAAAACGCCCCATTTTTTAGAGCGTTTTTCGGTTTTAATTTTGAGTGATTAAATGTTGAATACATAGGTATAAGAATATAAATTCCGCATCGCTTCTTCATCCAGCATCTGGTCAATTTCGATATGATGCTTTAAAGCGTAATTCATCAGCTCCCTGTCGTATTTCTTCTTGACATCTTCTTTGGAATTTGCCAAAACCCGTTCTTGTGCTTCCTCATTTAAATCGGTAAAATTTAAATAAATCATAGTCTTAAAATTTAAAGCAGTCCTTCATCTGCAAAACTGAAGTATTGACCTGTTGGCGTTAAAATGATGTGATCTAGAACTTTGATGTCCAGAATCGCTCCTGCACTTTTGATCTTACGGGTGATGCTCTTATCGGCTTCACTGGGCTTTAAAGTTCCGCTGGGGTGGTTGTGAGTTAAGATCATCCCCACCGTCAGTGATTTTAAAGCAACGGCAAATATCAACCGAACATCTACAACCGTTCCAGTGATACCGCCCTGCGATACCTGAAATACTCCTTTGATCTGGTTGCTGTTGTTGAGCAATACAATTTTGAAGCATTCAAAAGTGGCGATATGGTCTTTATCCCAGTTCTTAAAAATCGCCTCGGCAGCATTGGCAGAAGAACTGATTTTAATCCAATCTGTAGCTTTCTGTCTGGTGGAATACCGAAGCTTGATTTCGTTGAGTTGTGTTTCCATAGCAATCGACTTAGTATTCATATGGTAACATCAGGGTATCGTCTACAAAAAACAGGCGTAGTTCATCTAAGGGAAAATCGGTGATGGTGTACTGCTGCTCAAAAAGAGTAATTCCGTTTCCCTCACCATAGCTGATAACAGCCTCGTGATGGGTCCGTTGTTGCTCGGCTTTGCTATAGCGTTTAAATAGAGCAACTATAAATCCGTACTTGGCTCGAAAGCGTGCTACGACGGCTCCGATATCGGTAAGCATCCAATAACAGGCAGCCTGCTCCGCTAAATAATGTACCCCTTCGGTATATTTATAATTAAACAGCGGTAAATTATAGACTACTTCGCTACCGCAAAACTGCTCGAGATTTTGGGATAAATTATTAGTGTTGTTTTCCATGATTATAAAAATTAAAGATTAAAAAATGGAAGGGCACCGCAACGTTTAAGCTGCAGCGCCTTCCTTTTCTCCCTTTAGGATTTAGAGCCCATTAAAAGAATTTCCGAAGCTTCGATTTCGGTAACATAGCGGGTTACCCCTTCTTTGTCCTCATAGCTGCGGGATTTGAGTTTTCCGCTTAATGCCAGTTCTTTACCTTTGGTTACATAATTCTCAATGAGCTCTGCCGTTTTACCCCAGGCGACAACCGTGTGCCACTCGGTAGTCTGTACTTTTTCGCCTTTATCCTTCTTATAGAATTCATTGGTGGCGAGAGAAAAGCGTGCGACTTTGCGGCCGCTTTCCAGATTGGTGATCGTTGGCTCCTGACCAACATTTCCGATTAACTGTACATGGTTTCTTAAAGTTCCCATAATTGAAAGAGTTTAATGCCCGTAATTAGGCGGTTAATAAATCCCCTCTTGTTTTTTAAGTTTCCTATTTAAAGGAACTGAACTTAAATTTTAAGGGGTGTTTGTTTGCCTTCTTACGTGCATAGCACAATGGATCAGGTGGGTTTTGTCAAGGCTTTCCGGGAACAAATCAGGAGTGTCTGCGACGTAGTAATCCCGAGAGGTATCGGGATTCAAGGAAGTAGAAACCTTATTTTTTTTGGAAACTCCGTATAGCCTTGACAAGTTCCATAAGGGCCTTAGCAATTCTTTTAAAACCGGATGCACAGTAAGCGTACGGGAAGTTAAGCGAGCGGAGCAGTCGGGTTTATTCTAGAATTGGTTAGGTTCTGCCTGTTTTTCGCTGTCCCGAAAAACAAGCAAGGCCTTAGCCATTATAAACCCCTTAAAATAGCCAAGACTGCACCTGATTTTTCAGGATTTTCGAGCAGGAGCTCAAGAAGTACCTGCAGTAAAATCCGGTTAAGAAAATCAGGATGCCGGCTTTCCGATTCAAAAAAGCGGACTAATCTGTTTTTTGGGAGTGAGTGCAATGCGCCCAAAAGCGCAGCGAGCGGGTAAGTGGAATGAAGGAATCAAAACAACAGATGGGTCCAAGACTTCGAGTGAAGCTCTTTTGCCGAAATGAAGCTTAGCGGAATGTAGGGAAATGGGGTGAGCGACTGGATTACTAAATATTAAAGTTAAAAGTCCTGTTAAGGAACTTGATGAATCTTTTTCATATTTACACCTTTTGGCAAAAAATATCAAATAGCTTTTATCTTATTGATCCAGTTGCCTAAAATCCATTTAAAAAATATTATGCAAAACAGAATTAAAGTCATTATAGCCTAACCATAAATTTGGAGTTTATTTTAATGTCAGAGTGGAGGAACCAAACGCAAAATAAAATCTTGAATCAAAAGCAAACAAAATAAATAGGAAAAAAAGAAGTCCAATAGCTTAATGACTTAGTCTTTTGATAGAGGTAATTTAAGAATTTAACTTGCAGAGATGTTATATGATTTTAAACTTTTAATCGAAGAATTATAAGCTGAGAAAAACTAAATTCTAAAATTCATATTAATAAATATATTGCTTGCTACTAAATATAAGTATCTAACATCAAATTATAGTTTATCCTGAAAACATGCGAAATGTTGTACCTATGTTGTACCTGGAGCAAAAAAAAGGGCTTAGGTTTTAACCTAAGCCCTTTCAGTACCCCGGGTGGGAATCGAACCCACACTCGTAAGAACTGGGTTTTGAATCCAGCGCGTCTACCAATTCCGCCACCGAGGCATTATAATAAAGTCTTCAGTTTTTCTTTACCAACTCCAGACTTCCAATATTTTTCTCTTTTGCGAGCCTCAACACGTGTTGAAACCTCTTCAACCATTATCAATTTAAAAGGGCGATAAGGTCTTGTTGTCTTTTCCCTTCCTGCATTATGCCTTGCAAATCTATTTTCAACATCACCAGTAAGCCCCACATAAATGTAAGAGCGTGTTTGACTAGAAATAGCATAAACATAAAACATAATTTCAAAACTGGGTTTTAAATCCAGCGCGCCTGCCTGCCGGCAGAGGCAGGTCTACCTCCCGATAGCTATCGGGACCGCTACCGAGGCATTAATGGAGGGCAAAATTAATAAAATTTCTCATTATTTAATC
>Ga0207888_100149_pt1 | contig 45280 bp, 41 predicted proteins | sample LinPmetageLP43_FD_184055 | JGI IMG/M metagenome (GOLD analysis project Ga0207888, IMG submission 184055) | Marine viral communities from the Pacific Ocean - LP-43 (SPAdes) | ecosystem: Environmental > Aquatic > Marine > Oceanic | place: Pacific Ocean | collected 2010-08-27
TTTAAATTTCGATTATCGAGTAAAGATCTAATTGAAGCACTTGCACATGTAAAGTGCTTCAACTTTAGTATCTTTAGCTAAAATCATACCCTGTGTCACGCGCGCTACTTTTAAGTTTTTTTTGCTTTATAACTCTTGCTGCCCAAGCTCAGGAAGAAATACTCGCACGCAATTATATGGAGCAAGGCGCTTATCAAAAAGCAGCTTTGATATATGAGGAATTGGTTGAAAAAAATCCGGCGAATACCAATATGATATCGAGTCTCGTTGAAGCCTATCAACAGCTTGAAGCGTATGGTAAAGTCAAAACCTTATTAGAAAAATCGCTCAACTTATCTAATAGTTTAGTTCATCTGGAAGTAGATTTGGGTTACAATTACCAGTTACAAGGTAATACCGAAGCAGCAACCTTACATTATAACAAAGCCCTTACAGCCGTTGCTCAGGAAGCTCGTTTTGCGTATTTGGTAGGGCGTACGTTTCAAAAATACAGCCTGCTGGATGAAGCGGCACAAGCTTATAATACGGCTGCTGAGGCAGACCCCAGATATAATTTTGACCCGCAACTGGCGCTCATTTATGGTGAACAAGGGGATATCGAAAAAATGCTGAGCACTTATATCAATCTTATTGAACGTAATGAGAAATACCAAAGCATCGCCCAGCGCTATTTTAATGAGTTCATAACTGAAGATCCTGAGAACGAGGCCAACCAGATCTTTAGAAAGCTGTTGCTCACGCGTATGCAAGAAGAGCCCAACCTGCTTTACAATAGATTGCTGAGTTGGTTATTTATTCAACAAAAAGAATACAACAAAGCTTTTTTACAGGAAAAAGCTATTGCAAAGCGTAGTGATAACGAGCTTAACGGAATTATCATGCTTGCCGAAGTAGCCGAAAATAACAACGAGTTTGAGCTTGCCACTTCGATTTATGAGTATTTGATCAGTCAGACTATTTCTGCAGATCTTAATTTATTTGCCAATCAGAAATTATTAGAACTACGTATAAAAAGCGCTGAACATAAAGAATATGCTGAGATAGCATCAACTTTTGAGAATTTATTGGAGCATTATAATTATGATTCTGAAACGCTGGAGCTACAAATTACATTTGCCCATTTTTTAGCATTTAAAAATATTGATTTACAAAAGGCTTCCTCATTATTGAAAAAAAACCTACAAAAACCTCTAAGCCGATTTCAGCAAGCTCGTATAAAAATGGAACTCGCAGATATTTTGGTTCTTGAAGAACGCTTTAATGCAGCTTTGCTCTATTACACACAAATTCAAAAGAACTTACAAGGTACTGCTATTGCTCAGGAAGCCCGCTTTAAAGTAGCTAAAACCAGTTATTATAAAGGTGATTTTGAATGGGCAAAAACCCAATTGAAAGTTTTAAAATCTTCTGCAGAGCAACTCATAGCAAATGACGCACAAGATTTATACCTGCTCATCACAGACAATACGGTTCACGATTCGACTCAGACAGCTTTACAAGAATATGCCCGTGCAGACCTGTTGCTTTTTCAGAATAAAGACCAAGAAGCACTTGCTGTTTACACAGATATTTTGCAAAAACACGAGGGCAAAGCAATAGAAGATGAAACTTTATTGGCTCAGGCTATTTTATTTGAAAAAGCTAAAAATTTTGAAGCTGCTGCAGCCAATTACATTAAAATTATAGAATTACATGGCGAAGATATTCTCGCCGATGACGCCCATTACAGACTGGGTAATTTATATGCAGAAGAACTGCAACAACCCGAAAAAGCAAAAGAACAATTTGAAGAAATCATCTTCAAATTTGCAGATAGTATCTTTTATGTGGATGCCCAGCAAAAATACCGGAAATTAAGAGGTGACGCGATTAACTAACGTATCTTTGCCGACCAAAAAAAAGTAAATTGCCTCTGGGCCTTACCCTTGAGGAAATTATAAAAATTTTAATTTAAAATTAGAGGTAAACCTCGGGGGTATTATACCCTTTGGCGGTGCCAATAAAATTGCCTTATGATAATATACAATGTTACTGTTAATGTAGACGATAGTGTACATGCAGATTGGCTGTACTGGATTCGTAATGAGCACATCCCAGATATGCTTGCGACCGGTAAATTTGTAAAAGCCCTGATGACTAAAGTTTTAGCAGAAGAAGAGATGGGCGGTCAAAGCTATTCTATTCAATATACCGCAAAAAGTAAAGATTCTTTGGAGCGCTATAAGAAAGAAGATGCCCCTCGCTTACGAGAAGAAGCGGGTCGTTTTGGTGATAAAATCCTTTCGTTTAGAACAGAATTAGAGATCATAACAGAGCAAACTGAGTTTAAGCCGCAATAACCTTTATGGACCCTTCGGAATTCTAAAAAATCCAGATGAAAAAAAAGTTTACCCGTACGCATAAAAAAGCCGCTTCAGATGATCCTGTAAAGGCAAAAAAGCATTTGGGTCAACATTTTTTAAAGGATGAAAGTATCGCAAAAAAAATTGCTGATACGCTTACTTATGAAGGATACTCTGAAGTTTTAGAAATAGGTCCCGGTACCGGTGTACTTACTAAATATTTGCTACGCAAAGACAGTAATGTAACGGCAATGGATCTTGATAGCGAGTCTATTGTGTATCTCAATCACAGCTTTCCGCTGGATTATGCAGAACAGATGGAAGGTTGTAATCTTAGTGTGCTTGAAGCAGATTTTCTAAAGTTTGATCTAAGTACGCTTTATGGCGAAAAGCCATTTGCAATCACAGGTAACTTCCCGTATAACATATCTACACAAATCGTTTTTAAAATGCTTGAGTGGCGCGATCAGGTGCCTGAGTTTAGTGGTATGTTTCAAAAAGAAGTTGCCCAGCGTATTTGCGAAAAGGAAGGCAGTAAAGCCTACGGAATTCTTTCGGTATTAGCACAGGCTTTTTACGATGCAGAATATTTATTTACCGTTCCACCAACGGTCTTCAATCCGCCGCCTAAAGTAGATAGTGGGGTTTTAAAATTAACCAGAAAATCCAATTTTAAAGATCTCGCCTGTGAGCCAGACCAACTTTATAAAGTGGTTAAAATGGCGTTTCAGCAGCGCCGAAAAACATTGAGAAACAGCCTCAAACAATTAGAGCTCAGTGATTCGTTCCGCGAAAGTGAAACCTTCAATATGCGACCAGAACAGTTGAGTGTAGCAGCTTTTATAAAGCTTACACAAGACATTGCAAATGACCTGAACAAGAAGAGCTAAATACAATTCTTAACAGCTTTTGATCTAAAAACATTTAAAACTAGAGCCATTCAACTTCAGTTTTAATAGAAGTGAAGTTTAATCTCAATTATCGAGTTAATCTGTCTTAAAGCCGCTTTACGCTCTGTTGAGTTTAATTATATTTGCCTGACTTAAAAAAATATGAACCCTCGATAAAGTAGCGACTATGGCTTTTGAACTTACCGAAGACCTTATAGAGCAGATTGAAAACTTTATCGAAGTTGGGGATAACGCTTCGATTCTTGAGCTCCTAAACGAAGTACACCACGCCGATATCGCAGAGATCCTGGACGAGGTCACTACAGAAGAAGCTACCTATCTGGTAAAACTTCTGGATAGTGAGACCACATCTGAAGCTCTAATGGAACTGGATGAGGATTACCGGGAAGAAATTCTTGATAACCTCTCTCCTCAGGAAATTGCAGACGAGCTTAATGAGCTGGACACCGATGATGCGGTTGACTTTTTATCTGAACTTAACGAAGACATACAGCGACAGGTAATAGATGCCATTGAAGATGAGCAGCATGCGCAAGATATCATTGAGATGTTGCGTTATGATGAGGATTCTGCCGGTGGTCTAATGGCAAAAGAATTGGTACGCGTTCGCGAAACCTGGACGGTTGCGGGTTGCGTACGTAAAATGCGGGCGCAGGCACAAAATGTAACCCGGGTGCATTCGGTTTATGTGGTTGATAAAAACGATCATTTAATAGGCAGATTATCGCTTAAAGATTTACTTACTGCGGAAGCAAAATCAAAAATTTCAGACATTTATATTCCAAATGTAGATTCGGTCAATGTGCATGACACTGCAGAAGATGTTGCCCGAATTATGCAAAAATATGATCTGGAGGCCGTACCGGTTGTAAACGACTCAGGTGTGCTTTTAGGTCGGGTTACCGTTGATGATATTCTTGATTTTATACGAGACGAAGCTGATGAAGATTACCGAATGGCAGCGGGTATCTCACAGGTAGTAGAAGCAGATGATAATCTGCTTAAACTTACCCGTGCACGTTTGCCTTGGTTGATGATTGGCATGTTTGGCGGCCTGAGTGCAGCGAGTATCATCACCGGTTTCAACAGTATCTTTGAAACCTTCCCTAAGCTCTTAGTTTTTGTTCCCTTGATTCAGGCGACTGCCGGAAATGTAGGTGTGCAATCTAGCGCGATCGTAGTACAAGGTCTTGCCAATGATTCCCTAAAAGGAAATATCGTAAGCAGACTTTTAAAAGAATGTGCTCTGGCACTTATAAACGGTGTTTCGATCGCTACTGTGGTTTTAATTATCAGCCATTTCTTTTTTGGTACCACCTATTTAGAATCTATAAGTATTGGGATAGCTATTATTGCTGTTATCATTCTCGCAGCCTTAATCGGTACATTTATTCCTATTATTCTAGACAAAAAAGGCATTGATCCTGCTGTTGCAACCGGACCGTTTATTACAACAAGCAATGATGTTTTTGGAATCCTCACCTATTTCTTAATCGCCAAGCTGATTCTGGGCTTTTAAGCATTACCAAGTAAACTACCTGGGAGCATGCCCACAAGGCATTGGTTAGAAGCAATTTTTCAATTTTTAAGGCAAACCTGGGGACGTTAAACCCTTTTGGCGGTGCTAATAAATCTCAAAACAAGCTTAGACATATATAAGCTGCGTTAAGTTTAGTATTTTTGAAGTATGAATGCGAAAACTTTCAAACTAGAATTCACTGTTCCTCCTGAGGCAATTGATGGCTTGGGTCACGTAAATAATGTGGTGTATGTTCAGTGGGTTCAGGATGTTGCCGAAGCTCATTGGCAGCATAACTCTACCGAAGAAATGCTTGAGAAATATGCCTGGGTAGCGTTAGAAAACCATATGAAATATTTTGCTCCTGCTTTTGAAGGAGAAAAGATCGTTGCAGAAACCTGGGTTCAAAAATTTGAGGGTGTACGGTCTATAAGAGAAGTTCAAATCTACAGAGCTTCAGATGGTAAAAAGCTCGCCAGCTCCATAACAAATTGGTGTCTTCTGGATATGCAAACGCGAAAACCATTACGCATTCCTAAAAATTTCTCTTCATATTACGAAGAAGTCAATACCTAATCTCCACCCATTTTTTAGTCCATGAAAATTCTACATATAGACAGCAACCACGATTTAATGATTGAGCAATTAAAAGCAGCCGGTCATACCAATCACGAAGATTACACTTCCTGTAAAGAGGAGATCGAAGCTAAAATTGATCAATATGAAGGGGTTGTTATCAGAAGTAGATTTAAAATTGATAAACAATTTCTGGATGCTGCAACTAATCTTAAATTCATCGCTCGCGTAGGTGCAGGTCTCGAAAGTATTGATATCTCATATGCAGAATCTAAAGGAATCGCTCTTATCGCTGCTCCTGAAGGCAATCGCAATGCGGTAGGTGAACACTCCTTAGGCATGTTGCTTATGCTTTTTAATAAACTGAAACTGGCTGATGCCGAAGTACGCTCCGGGCAATGGAATCGTGAGAAAAACCGTGGAGTAGAACTCGAAGGAAAAACAGTTGGACTCATCGGTTATGGAAATATGGGGAATGCTTTTTCTAAAAAATTAAAAGGTTTTGACTGTGAGGTAATTTGTTATGATTTGAAGCCTAATTTAGGCAATGAAAACGCCAGACAAGTCTCTCTTGAAGAATTGCAGGAACAAGCAGATGTATTGAGTTTGCATACTCCCTGGACACCGCTTACCGATAAAATGGTAAATACCGATTTTATTAAACGATTTAAGAAGCCGTTCTGGTTTATAAACACAGCTCGAGGTAAAAGCGTAGTTACTTCAGACCTTGTTGAAGCCTTGAAAACCGGTAAAATTTTAGGTGCTGGTCTGGATGTTCTGGAATATGAAAAACTTTCTTTTGAAAACCTGTTCACAGCAAAAGAAGAAATGCCAAAACCATTGCAATACCTCATCACTGCAGACAATGTCGTGCTTACTCCGCACATCGCCGGGTGGACGGTGGAAAGCAAAATCAAACTCGCGCAAACCATTGTAGATAAGATATTGCAACTATAATTCCCTATTCAGGATTCCTTACTATCGGATTAAACGTTTTGATTTTCAGGGTTTTTTAGTAATTTAGAAATGAAAACCTCATTTCTATGCAACACCTTTACAATCCCGATTATCAAAACCAAGATCTAGCTGTACGTTCTGCTGCGGCGTTAGACAAAATTTCAGATACTCTGAAAGCCCTGCTTTGGACCGGGCAAAAAGAAAGTGGCTTCTCCCCGCTTCAGCTTAAGCTTTTGCTGTTTATTGCCTATCACGAGTCAAAATACAACACAGTCAGTCAGCTCGTTGAAGAATTTCAAGTCACAAAAGCAACAATAAGTGACTGCATCAAAGCCTTAGAAAAACAAAAACTACTGACTAAGGTTTTGAATCACCGGGACAATCGTAGATTCCATATTGAATTGACTGAAAAAGGCACTCAGACCGTTTCAGAAATCAAGCCTTTTGCCAATCCCTTAATTCAAGTACTTCAATCTGAAAAAAGTGAAGATTTAGAAAACTTATACAGTAGTATGTTTTCCATACTATCTAAAATGAATAAAAGCAAACAGCTGAATCTTAAACGATCGTGTAGCGATTGCAATGCCTATCGCTCAGATGGGATCAATCATGCATTTTGCATGCAGTTACGCATTCAATTGCGTGATAAAGATCGCAGAATAGACTGCCCAAAGTATCAATCTAATTAAATATATTATGAAAAATAGAGTCACTGGTTTAGGCGGATTTTTTTTTAAAACTAAAAATCCCGATCAAATCAAAGAATGGTATAAAAACCACTTAGGCATTCCCACAGATCAATACGGTTGGACGTTTTGGTGGAAAGATGAGCATGGCAATAAATGTTCTACACAATGGAGTCCGTTTAAAGAGGACACTACTTATTTTTCGCCTAGCGAAAAACAGTTTATGATGAACTTTAGAGTGGAAAACCTGAAAGAGCTTTTAAAAGTATTAAAGGAGGAAGGTGTTACAATCGTAGGTGAGATAGAAGAATATGATTATGGTAAATTCGGTTGGATTCTGGATCCGGAAGGCAATAAAATAGAATTATGGGAGCCTGTAGATTCCGTGTTTTTAGAAGATAAAGATTCTTAGAATGTTATTAAGCATTCGTGATTTTCAAGAAGCAGATTATCCTGAGGTTTCCAAAATCTATAAGGATGGTATAGACACCGGGATCGCTACATTTGAAACCGAAGTCCCAGACTTTATAAACTGGAATCTCAGGTTTTACCAATCGTGTAGATTAGTGGCAATTTTAGATAATGAAGTTGTAGGGTGGGCAGCTCTCAGTCTGGTTTCAAAAAGAAATGTATATAGCGGGGTTGCCGAAGTAACCATTTATATATCACAAAAACATCAAGGACAAAAAATAGGATCTCTAATCCTGGAAAAGCTTATAGCAAAAAGTGAGGCAGAAGGTTTCTGGACCCTAACTGCTCATATTTTTCCGCAAAATAAAAGCAGTATTCATTTACATCTAAAATATAATTTTAAGGTTTTAGGTGTTCACGAGAAAATTGCTAAAAGAGATAACAAATGGGAAGATAACATACTTCTGGAACGCCGCAGTACTAAGATTTTTTAGCTTTTTATTCTTGGTCTTTTGTCAACTATGCTGAACATCAATTTCAGAGAATGATCAGTATTATTTCATCACAAAACAAATTGAATCGAGATTATCCTTTCTACTGAATTGTTTTAGTTTTGTTCCAAACAATCAAATCTAAATGGAAGAAAACAAAAATTTTAACGATCGTGCTCGCGATACTGCTAGTAATTTTGGAGAAGAAGCAAAAAACACGGCTAACGAATTTAAAGAAAACTGGAACGAAACTACCAATTCAGGAAATAACTTAAAATTAGCTTGTGGGCTATTAGGTATTTTTCTTGGCTATCTGGGTATTCATAAATTTGTATTAGGCTACACAAAAGAGGGTATTATACAATTAGTTGCCTCTATAATAACGTGCGGCTTTGCTGGAATCATAGGATTTATTGAAGGTATCATTTACCTTACTAAATCTGATGATGAATTCTACCGCACCTATCAACAAGGAAGAAGACCTTGGTTTTAATAATTACAAGAAGAGCAATTGATTAATCCAATTGCTCTTCATCTTTTCTAGCCTGCTCCACCTTCTGTTCCAGTTCTGCCTGAAATTCTTCCATAACCGGTTTTACTGTACTTTCTGGCAAGTCTTCTATACGAATATACATCAAGCCGTCTATCGCATCATTAAAAAGCGGATCTACATTAAATGCAACCACTTTTGCATTCTGCTTGATATACTTTTTAATCAGCACAGGTAAACGCAGGTTACCGGTTTCCATCTCTTCGATGATACGGTCAAATTTATTCAGGTCTGCCTCAGTCTCATCAAAAACAAACTCTTTGTCAGCATCTTTCAGCTTGACCTTAAATTCTTTTTTCGGTCTGATGTATTGTGCCACATAGGGATCATAGTAATGCGAGCGCATAAACTCAATCATCAATGACTTAGAAAAATTAGAAAACTGGTTACTAATACTCACCCCCCCAATTAAATATTTATGCTCAGGGAAGCGTAAAGTGGTATGCACAATACCGCGCCATAATAAAAATAACGGCATTGGTTTCTGCTGATACTCTTTAATGACAAAGGCACGGCCCATTTCAATACTTTCGCCCATCATTTTGTGCAATTCTGGCTCAAAACGAAATAAGCTTTGCAGGTAAAAACCATTGATGCCATGCTCAGGCATGATCTGAGAACCCAGTCCCATACGGTATGCTCCGGCAATTTTCTTATTATCCTCATCCCATAAAAACAGATGGTGATAATGATGATCATAAGGATCTAAATCTGTAGGCTCATTGGTACCCTCACCTACTTCTCTAAAGGTGATCTCACGTAAACGCCCTATCTCATTTAGGATATTTGGTATGATTTCGGCAGAGGCCAAAAAGACCTCATAATTTTTGCTTTGCAACAAGCGACGCTCATTATCCCGCAGAAAATCTACTTCTTTTTCTATAAGTTCTCCTTTAACCTCTTTTACAATCTTTTTAGGCTCTTTTGGCACTTTTAAAGATTGCGGAATCGTACTGAGAATTGAAGATTTTTTCTCGAAAGGCTTAGCCAGCATATACGTCTTACGGCGTAAGAAATCTGTAAAATCATCCAGACTTTCATGCTCTTTCTGTGAATTTACACTTATGGGATTCCCAATACGCACGTGAATGGTACGCTTTTTCTGAGTGAGTAATTCTGAAGGTAATTTTGCTGTACGCAGCGTGTCGCTAATACGGGAGAGCTGGTAAAATAAACGGCTGTTTTTTGCGTGAAAATAAATAGGAACCACAGGTACTTCAGCGCGCTTAACCAATTTCATAGCGGCTTCCTCCCAAGGTTTATCAATTATTAATTTATCGTCTTTATAAGTCGAAACTTCACCCGCAGGAAAAATCCCCAAAGGGTGACCGTTTCTAATATGTGTTATTGCCTGTTTAAAACCTGCAATGCTAGACTTGGCATCTTTATGCTCTTCAAAAGGATTGACCGGCATCACATAGGGCATAAGCGGCTTGATACGATGCAGTAAAAAATTAGCAATTATTTTAAAATCAGGACGCTGCTCAATCATTAATTTAAGTAGCAAAATACCATCTATTCCGCCTAGCGGATGATTGCTTATCGTGATATAACTGCCCTTTTTAGGCAATCGTTTTAGATCTTCTTCTGGGATGTCAAAATCAATCTCAAACTCAGCTAAGATCGCATTTAAAAACTCCAGATCACTCAGGTGTTTATTGCGATCGTAGATCTCATTAGCTTTTGAGATCTTGAGTACCTTCATCAGGGTCCACCCCATAAAGGTGCCCGCAAAACCAAATTTATCTACGTTAATTGCTTTTGCAACTTCTTTTGCGGTAACTAATCCCATGAATTATTAATGTTCAAAATCTTTGTTCAATACAAAGATGATATAAATTTTACGATTAAATTCTGAAGGTGGGTTTATCCTATACCTACCCGATAAGTAGGAGGCAAATATAGAAAAAACACACCAAGCAACTTATAGTGTTACCAGTTGAACGGTATTTTGCATCACTTGCTTTAACAGCACTTCTTTATTTTTTTCAAGTTGAGCGAGCGCTTTATCTGTTGCATGCCTTAGTGTATATAAGGAAACATCCTGGTGCACGGTTACTTTAAAATCTGCACGCAGCTTAACCACCAGCGCATCAAGATTTTTATATTTATTATCTACACATACCGAAAAACTAATCGCAGAATTCTGAATTAGATCTACTTTCATTTTATAATGACCAAGAAGCTTAAAAATCTCCCCAATGTTTTCTTCCGCCATAAAAGAAAAATCAAGTGAAGATAAAGCAATTAACACCTGATTGGTTTTTATAATGTAACACGGCACTTGTGGCTCTATCAACTGCCCTATACTCACTTGTGTGCCGGAGTTTTCAGGATTTAAAAATGACTTTACAAATAACGGAATCTCCTTGCGTTGTAATGGCTGTAATGTCTTAGGATGAATAACCGATGCTCCATAAAAAGCCAACTCAATAGCTTCCTGATACGAGATGAAATTCAGCAGAACAGCATCTTCAAAATACCGTGGATCTGCACTCAATACTCCCGGAACATCTTTCCAGATTGTTACGCGTTCTGCATTTAAACAATACGCAATAATCGCTGCGGTATAGTCACTGCCTTCTCTACCTAAAGTAGTTGAAAATCCGTTAGCGTCAGAAGCGATAAAACCTTGAGTAAGCTGTATTCCTTTTCGTGGCAATTTTCGACTTAGGTTACGCATCGTCACTTCCCAGTTCACTTTTCCTTCGCGATAACTTGTGTCAGTTTTTAGATAATCTCGTATGTCATACCACGTACTTCTATAACCTTCCTGCTCTAGGTAGGCATTTACAATAGTAGTGCTCAACAACTCTCCATAACAAACTACCTGATCATAGACAAAATCATAATCCGGAGATTTATTGCGTTGTAAAAACCCTTTAAGTTCACTGAGTAAAGTTTGAATTTCTTTAAATACCGGAGCTGAAGGGTTTTCAAAAAGTTCCAGTGCGATATTGTGGTGAAAAGCTTCAACAAGCTCTAACGTATCAGATTTTAGTGTCGCTTCAAAATAACCAGCGACAACATCCTCTAATGCGTTAGTCATTTTACCCATCGCCGAAATCACAATGACCAGATCTCCGATTTCAGTTTTCCGTAAAACTTCAACCAGATTTTTTACACCAGTTGCATTTTGCACAGAAGCTCCTCCAAATTTATAAACTTCAAAACCCATGAGTTCTTTTTATGCCAGACCTTTTTCAGATAAAAATTGCTTCATCGCTGCTACATCCATCTGCACCGTATTCCATTCTTGCATCACATTGGCGCCAGAAGCTTTATAGAAATCAACCGCAGAAGTATTCCAGTCCAGTACGACCCATTCTATACGCTTTAAGCCTAATTCATAGGTGTATTTTATAACTTCTGTATACAACGCCATCCCTATACCTTTTCCGCGATATTGCTCGCGCACAATAAGATCTTCAAGGTGTACAGTGCGTCCTTTCCACGTAGAAAACCTATAATAAAGCAGTGCAATTCCTAAAATATCACCTTCTTGCTCTGCAACAAAACAGGTGAAATCAGGATTATTACCCGTGCCGTAAGCTATAAGATCATCTACAGTAACCTCAACAGCATCTGGCTCTTTCTCATAAACAGCCAGTTCTTTAATTAAACGTAAAACCTGAGCCATGTCATTTGCCTCAGCCCTGCGAATTGTTGCATCCATATCAAAAAAATATCTCTGTTAAATATACAGTTTTAAGACTGTAAATATTCACAGTCTAAAACAAAAAGCCCATCACTTAGCAGTGATGGGCTTTTAAAAACAAGTATCTGTTTTTAGTTTTTATCTAAAAGATATAAGTAATCTTCAAAATCTACACCTCCTTGAAAAATATCTATAGAACGCTCTATTAAATGTTTAGCGCGTTCTGCACTAAAGCCTAAACCTATTGCATATTTCTCGATTAAAAAACGCTCGTGATCATCTATGGTGTGATCAACAAAAATCATTCTAAATAAATCGTGCAAGCGCTCTAAACGCTTTTCTGAAGTATTTGGTGGGTTTATAGGGTATCTTTTTGCGTTTTCAACGATATCAACATACTCAGACTCGTCAATATCAAGTTTAATTGCAAATCGCTTAAGCAGCTTTGTTTCTTCGGCATTTAATTCTCCGTCTACGGTTGCCATATTAGCAATCGCCGCAAAGTGTCCGAGGTTACGTCTGTGCTCGCCGCTATCAAATAAATCTGTGAAAGACATGGTTTAATTTTTAAGTCGTCAAAGATAATTATTATGCTCACTTTAAAACAAATAAAAGTGATTATTTGGGGGATTGTAATTTCGGCTTAAAAAAGCTTCAATCGCACCGGGCTATACGCGCTATAAGGCAGCTTGCTGCTATCCCTATCCCGGAATTTCAGTAGGCAATAGACAATAAGCAATAGCAGTATTCAGTATTCAGTCGCAGTTTGCGGTTCGTTGTGAAATCATTTAAGTATCATTTTTCAACTTTTTCTGTCCAATGAGAGTGCTAACTACCCTAAGGCAGCTGAGTGATTTTTTTGGCTTAGCCAAAAAATTGTACCGAAGCTAATATTTTCTTAATCACACAAAAGCTTTCTGCTAGGCATTGTAACTTTAAACGAAAAGGCTATAATCATCGCAGAACCACTTCTACAATTTAACGACAAAGGCATTTATTGCGCCGCTGCAGACGTCTATTTGGACCCCTGGAAACCGGTGGACAAAGCAATCATTTCACACGGTCATGCAGATCACAGCCGCTGGGGACACAAGTCATATATCACCCATCATACTAATGTGCCTATCATTCAGCACCGGCTGGGCGAAATCAACGTAACAGGTAAAGAATGGGGAGAAACTTTTGTCATCAATAACGTTAAATTCAGTTTGCATCCTGCCGGGCATATCATTGGCAGTTCGCAGATACGGGTAGAGCATAAAGGTGAAGTCTGGGTGTTTACGGGCGATTATAAAACCGAAGACGACGGCATCGCGGTTCCTTACGAACCTGTAAAATGCCACACCTTTATCACCGAATGTACCTTTGGCCTTCCGGCATTTACCTGGCGGCCGCAAAGCGAAGTATTTACAGACATCAACAACTGGTGGGCAGAAAATAAAGCCGAAGGCAAAACCTCGGTTATTTTTGGCTATTCGCTGGGAAAAGCCCAGCGCTTGTTGCGCTATCTGGATACCGACATCGGGAAAATTTACACCCACGGCGCCATCGAAAATATGACCGAAGTCATCAGGCCGCTTACCGCAATGCCTGAAACAACCCGGGTAACCCGCGAAACCAAAAAAGAAGAGCTTAAAGGGAACATTGTAGTCGCCCCACCCAGTGCACACGGCAGCACATGGATTCGTAAAATGGTTCCGTATGTGACCGCTTCAGCCAGTGGCTGGATGACCTTTCGTGGAGCACGCCGCAGAAGGGCGATTGATAAAGGATTTGTATTGAGCGATCATTGCGATTGGCAGGGACTTTTAGAAAGCATCAAAGCAACCGGCGCCGAAAAAATCATCAGTACCCACGGTTACACCGATATTTTTACCCGCTTTTTACTTGAGCAGGGTTACGATGCCCGCACAGAGGCCACCCAATATGAAGGCGAACTCGGGGAAGAAAACAAAAAAGAAGAATCAGAAGACAATTAGAGAACACAGAGATTCTCTCCCTCTGGGAGAGAGGTCTGAAGGATAGCGAGGGGACATGAAAGCATTTGCAGAACTAATCCGGAAAATAGACAGCACCAACAAGACCAATGTCAAGGTTGATGCGCTTACGCAGTATTTTCGCGAAGCGCCAGCCAAAGACAAGGTCTGGACGATTGCTATTCTCTCGCATCGGCGTCCACCACGACCTGTCAATACCACCTTGCTACGCACATGGGCGACTGAACTCGCTCAGATTCCGTTGTGGTTGTTTGAAGAAAGCTATCACATTGTAGGCGATCTTGCAGAGACGATTGCGCTGATCATTCCGGCTTCCGAAGAATCTTCCGAAAAAAGCCTGACTCAGTTTTTGGAAGAAATCATTGCGCTCAAGAAAAAATCTGACGAAGAAAAACGCGACTATTTACACGAAAACTGGACCGCACTCAACTATTACGAGCGCTTTGTATTTAGCAAACTCATTACGGGAAGTTTCCGCATTGGCGTGAGTCAGAAACTGATGACCCGCGCCCTGGCCAAAGCAACCGATATTGATATTGATGTGCTGGCCTATAAATTGATGGGAAACTGGGATCCTAAAACCGTTACGTTTCAGGAATTAATTTTAGAAGAAAACGCTGCAGACTACCTCAGCAAACCCTATCCGTTTTATCTCGCCTATGCCATTGAAGACGCACCCGAAGATCTCGGCGATGTCAACGAGTGGTTTGCCGAGCATAAATGGGATGGCATCCGCTCACAGGTCATTATTCGCGAAGACGAACTCTTTGTCTGGAGCCGTGGTGAAGAACTGGTGACCGATAAATACCCGGAGTTTGAAGCATTTGTAGAAGACTTGCCTGATGGAACCGTTTTAGATGGGGAGATTCTTCCCTTTAAAAATGGAGCCATCGGCACCTTTAATGATTTGCAAACCCGCATCGGTAGAAAAAATATTACCAAAGCCCAACTCAACAAAACGCCGGTCATCCTCAAAGCCTACGATATTCTGGAATGGGAAGGAAAAGACATTCGGGATAAGGCTTTCGCCGAACGGCGGGAAATTTTAGAGAAGTTGTATACTAAAGTTCAATCTGAAGAATTGCCGTTGCACCTCTCAGAAACTATTGAATTTTCAAATTGGGAAGAGGCTGCACAGGAGCGTGAACGTAGCCGTGAAGTAATGTCTGAGGGATTGATGCTCAAACGCAAGGATTCGCCCTATCTCGTAGGTCGTAAAAAAGGCGACTGGTGGAAATGGAAAGTAGATCCGCTCACCATCGACGCTGTACTCACCTATGCGATGCGAGGTCACGGCCGCCGCAGCAATCTGTTTACCGATTATACTTTCGGACTTTGGGATGAAGAAAAGGAAGAACTCGTGACTTTTGCCAAAGCCTATTCAGGGCTTACCGATGCGGAATTTCGCAGTTTGGATGCGTGGATTAAAAAGAACACTCTGGAGCGTTTTGGACCTGTACGCAGTGTAACGCCGCATCACGTGTTTGAAATCGCTTTTGAAGGCATCGCATTATCTAAACGCCACAAGAGTGGCGTCGCGACCCGATTCCCAAGAATGCTACGCTGGCGAAAAGATAAAAAAATTGAGGATGCGAATACCTTAGAAGATCTTAAGCAATTGATTCCGAAGCCTGGCAAAGCCGGCTGAATGAATCTCACCAATGAAATTTAAATACTTAGTACTATTTTTAAATTGAACGAAAATTTTATAAGCCCCAAGGCTCCCCTCCTTTGAGAGGAGGGGGAAATTTGGACTCGTCAAAATTGGGGTGGTTATACCCCCGCTAGTTTATGAAAAAACAAATACACAACATCAAGGCTCTGGAGTCCAGAAGAAAGTATTTGCGGTCTCATTTAACCCCGGCAGAGGCTTTTCTTTGGAGGCATCTGCAGCGCTCGCAACTGGCAGGTCGAAAATTCAGGAGACAACACAGCATTATGTATTTCATAGTTGACTTCTATTGTCCTCGGGAAAAATTGATTATTGAATTGGATGGTCAATACCATCTAAATCCTGATGTTGCAGAATACGATGCATACAGAACTGAAAAACTGGAAGAACTCGGTTTGAAAGTCATCCGCTTTGAAAATAAGATGGTGTTTGACTTTTTACCAAGTGTATTAAAAGAAATTGAAGATAATTTTAGAACTTAAAAGTTCCCCTCCTTTTAAAGGAGGGGAATGAATTTACCGAAGGTAAAAAAGGGGGTGGTATAATAACCCTTCCGTCTTTCGCTAATGCGAAATCCACCTTCCCTTAAAAGGGAAGGAGCTTTTTAACCATGACAAAAAAACAACTCCATACTCTCGCAAAGTCCTGGTTTAAAAATCAGGGATGGAAACCTTTTGCGTTTCAGGAAGAGACCTGGGAGGCATTTTTGGATGGCAAAAACGGGTTGCTCAATGCACCTACCGGGAGCGGAAAAACCTATGCACTTTGGGTGGCGTTCGTACTCGATTACATCAAAAATAACCCGAATTATAAAACGAAGCACAAAGCCGGATTAAAAGCTATTTGGATTACACCGCTGCGTGCACTTTCGGTGGAAATTGCGCAGGCGGCACAGCGCTTTGCAGATGGTTTGGAAACCCAACTAACGGTTGGGATTCGCACAGGAGATACACCGCAGGCTGAACGGGCCAAGCAAAAACGCAAAATGCCCGATTTGCTCATCACCACACCTGAAAGTCTGCAGTTGCTATTAACCGCAAAAGGCTATGAGAAGGTTTTTAAAGACTGTACTGCTATTGTTATTGACGAATGGCACGAATTGCTGGGCAGTAAACGAGGTGTGCAAACCGAACTCGGACTTTCAAGGCTTAAAGCCATCGCTCCAAAATTACGCATCTGGGGAATTTCGGCGACCATTGGCAATCTGGATCAGGCGCGGGAGGTACTTTTAGGACCCAATTCTCAAGCTTTTAAAAATTCGATTTTAGTCAAAGCCAATTTGGGAAAAACCTACAAAGTAGAAAGCATCATCCCCGAAACGATGGAGAAATTCCCGTGGCGGGGTCATATGGGCTTGCATTTACTGGAAGAAGTCGTGCCTATCATCAACAACAGCAAAACCACTCTGCTGTTTACCAATACCCGCGCGCAGTGCGAACTCTGGTTTCAAAAGATGATGAATAAGCATCCCGAGTTTGCCGGTGAGATGGCGATGCACCATGGCAGCATCAATAAAGAAACCCGCCTTTGGGTGGAGCAAGCGATCCGTAATGAAAGCCTAAAAGCGGTGATTTGCACCTCAAGTCTTGATCTTGGGGTTGATTTTGCTCCGGTTGAAAGCATTATTCAAATTGGCGGCCCCAAAGGTGTTGCCCGCTTTCTGCAACGAGCTGGGCGTAGCGGTCACCAGCCCGGTAAAGAAAGTGTGATTTACTTTTTACCCACACATGCCATCGAACTCATTGAAGCTTCGGCGTTGGGCAAAGCGGCCATCAATCAGGTGGTGGAAGACCGTATTCCCTATTTACTGAGTTTTGATGTGTTGATTCAGTATTTAACAACGCTGGCGGTTGCAGACGGTTTTTACCCGGCTGAAATCTGGAAAGAGGTGAAGCAAACCTTTTGTTTTCAGGCAATGACCGAAGACCAATGGCGGTGGATTCTCAATTTTATTACCAAGGGCAGTCAATCGCTGCAGGCTTACGACGAGTATAAAAAAATAGAGATTGAGGAGGACGGCACGTTTAAAGTACATAGCAAAGCCGTTGCGATGCGACACCGGCTTCAGATTGGGACCATTGTTGGCGACGCGGCGCTTCAGGTTAAATATTTGAAAGGCGGCTATATTGGTACCGTTGAAGAATGGTTTATCTCCAAGCTTTCGCCCGGTGATGTGTTTACTTTTGCCGGAAAAAATCTGGAGCTCTACCGCATTAAAGGCATGCAGGTTCTGGTTAAAAAAGCGAAAACCAAAAAACAGGCACGCGTTGTGAGTTGGATGGGTGGCAGACTGACGCTTTCCGCACAAATGAGTGAATTGCTGCGTGAAGAATTGTATTCGGCAAACTTGCCTTTGGAGCAACAAACCCGCGAGCTTCAGGCTTTGAAAGATATTTTTGACCGGCAGCGCCTGGAATCTATCGTTCCCAATAACGACCAGTTCCTGATCGAAACCTTTAAAAGTCGGGAAGGCTATCATCATATTTTTTATCCGTTTGAAGGACGCTTTGTTCACGAAGCGCTGGGCAGTTTGCTGGCTTACCGCATCAGTTTGCTTTCCCCCATAACCTTCAGCATTGCTTTTAACGATTACGGATTCGAAATTCTTTCCGACCAAAAAATTGATATGCAGCAGGTGCTGGATAACGACTTATTTACTTCGGCCTATTTATTTGAAGACTTGCAACGAAGTCTCAACAGTACCGAAATGGCCCGAAGGAAATTCCGGGATATTGCAGTAATCAGCGGGATGGTCTTTACCGGTTTCCCGGGGAAAATCGTCAAAAACAAACACCTGCAAAGTAACTCCCAATTGCTATTTGAAGTTTTTCGGGATTATGAAGCTGAAAACCTTTTATTTCAACAGGCATATCGGGAGACTTTTGAACATCAGCTTGAGGAGGGCCGTTTGCGTATCGCTCTGGAGCGTATTGAAAAACAAGAAATCATTGTCAAAAACTGTGAGAAAGCCACTCCGTTTTCATTCCCGATTATTACCGACAGGCTTCGGGAGAAACTCAGTAGTGAAAAGCTGGAAGACCGCATTAAAAATATGCTGAAGTATCTTGATAAAATTTAGTCTTCTACTTTAAGAGCTTCTGCAATGCCACCTTTTAAACTATATCTTTTTTGTTCTGAAAATAAATCTTGAAGTTGATTGACAACCCTGGCACTTCGCTTTCCGGATGCACAATAAAACACCACCGCATCAAATTCAGCAATTTGATGCGGTTTCTTTAGCAATTGATCTAAAGGAATATGCAACCCGCCAATATTTGATGTTTCGCGCTCCGGTTTACTCCTAATATCAATCAACGTATACGTATTTTTATTTTTTTTAAAATCCCTATAATCCATCTCGTTAGCAGAATGTATTGAACAGCTTAAATCCAGTTCGATCAATTCAGAGATTTCTATTGATTCATTTTTGTTAAATGGAAGTAGCATTTGAGAAGCTTCAAGACTGTTATAAATCAAAAGTTTTCCGGAGAGAATATTTCCCAAATCCAAGATAATTTTAACCACTTCATTTGCCTGAAACATTCCAATGATTCCGGGTAAAATACCCAAAACCCCCACTTCACTGCACGTAGGCATATCTGCTTCGGCAACAGGCTCTGGATACAAACAACGATAGGTCGGTCCGTTTTTATAATTAAATACCGATACTTGTCCTTCAAACTTAAAAATAGAGCCGAAAACCAGAGGTTTCCCGGTCAAAACAGCAGCATCATTGGCCAAATATTTGGTGCTAAAACTATCGCTTCCTTCTACGATAACATCGTATTTTTTAAATAAATTAGGGGCATTCGCAACTGATAAACGTTCACTATAGATTTGAATTTTTATGGAAGAATTTAATGCATTCAGAACTTCCTGAGCAGCTTCAACTTTAGGCATCCCCACGTGAGATTCTTTAAACAAAATCTGTCGTTGCAAATTGCTCAAAGCCACCGTATCGTCATCTATTATGCCAAGCTCTCCAATTCCGGCAGCCGCTAAATATTGAAGAATGGGACATCCCAAACCACCGCAACCAATAACCAAAACACGCGCTTTTTTTAGCTTTTGCTGGCCTTCAACACCTACTTCACTAAGCAAGGTGTGCCTCGAGTAACGCTCTTTTTCTATAGTTGTAAACATCGCTTACCAATTTTGATCCCAATCTTTCCAGATCGGTTCCAGATTGCTTTCTTGCAGCATACGCGCAATGGTTTCTGTACTGCGCTCATCAGAAATCTCAAATTGCTCCAGAGATTGAGGCTCTACTACATATCCACCGGGATTGGTTTTTGATTCAGCACTCATCGATGTGATTCCCAAATGCACAATATGGTTTCTAAAATTTTCTTCTTCACGCGTAGAAATAGACAGTTCTACATCTTCATCAAGCATACGATAGGCGCAAATAAGCTGTAACAAATCTGCATCTTCCATTGCCACTTTGGGTTCTAAACCACCACTAAAAGGTCTCAATCTGGGAAACGAAATGGAATACTTTGTTTTCCAATAGGTCTTCTGAAGGTATTTCAAATGCAAGGCTGTAAAAAAACTGTCTGCACGCCAGTCTTCTAAGCCGAACAAAGCCCCAATTCCTATTTTGTGGATTCCGGCTTTGCCGAGACGATCTGGAGTTTCCAGACGATAATCAAAATTTGATTTTTTCCCCTTAGGATGATGCGATTTATACGTTGCTTCGTGATAGGTTTCCTGATAGACTAAAACCGCATAGAGCCCTTCTTTGATCAAGAGTTCATATTCGTCTTGATCCAAAGGCTGTACTTCAATAGAGATATTTGCAAAATGAGGTTTTAATAACCGGATTGCATTTACAAAATAATCTACACCAACCGTTTTATTAGCTTCTCCCGTGACCAATAAAATATGCTGAAAGCCCTTATCTTTTAAAAACTGTGCTTCCTTCAAAATTTCAGCATCTGTAAGCGTTCTCCGCGGAATTTTATTCGTCAAACTGAAACCACAATAGGTGCAAATATTTTGGCACTCATTACTCAAGTACATCGGTGCAAACATCTGCATGGTATTGCCAAAACGCTTTTTGGTAATCGCTTTACTTTTTGCTGCCATTTGCTCCAAATACGGTTTGGCAGAAGGTGAAATCAAGGCTTTAAAATCTTCAAGCGTGGGCTTCGGGCTAGCAATCGCATGCTCTACCTCTCGTTCTGTTTTTAAAAAAATAGAATCAAGAACCTCATCCCAATTGTAGCTATTTAAATGTGCTTTAAAATTATTCATACAAAAACCGGGTTAATGGGCTGCTGGCTTGGGCTTGAGTCGCTCGTGGAGCAAGGCGCGCTTCAAAAGCCATGCGCCCAGCTTCAACAGCAAGTTTAAATGCTTTTGCAATGCTAACGGGATTTGGCGAAACGGCAATCGCTGTATTTACCAAAACAGCATCCGCTCCTAATTCCATAGCATCTGCGGCGTGTGAAGGCCTACCAATACCGGCATCAACAATCACAGGCACATTGCTTTGTTCTATAATAATCTCCAGAAAATTACGTGTTTTGAGTCCGTTATTACTGCCGATAGGCGAACCCAAAGGCATCACACATTGGGCACCAACTTCCTCAAGTCGCTTGCACAATACCGGATCAGCCTGAATATAAGGCATCACCACAAAGCCAAGTTTCACTAATTCTTCACACGCTTTCAAGGTCTCTACAGGGTCGGGCAGTAAATATTTAGGATCTGGATGAATCTCCACTTTTACCCAGTTGGTTTCTAAAGCTTCACGCGCCATTTGAGCCGCAAACACCGCCTCTTTAGCGGTGCGGACTCCGGATGTGTTAGGTAGTAAACTCAGGGATTCATGTGTCAGACTGCTGAGCAAGGCGTCCTTCTGATTACCAACCTCCACACGCTTTAAAGCAACAGTTACCAGTTCGCTTTCTGAAGCGAGAATAGCATCCCTCATTGTTTCAGAATTACTGAATTTCCCGGTCCCTGTAAACAACCTCGAGTTAAAGGTTTTGTCTGCTATTTTTAATTGTTCCATTTTTAGTAGTCTTTTAATTTGACCAAAGCTTGCTGGCCTTTTCAATAATTTCTTTTTGATTTAAGGATTGCGTCAATAAACCCGAAACAGCGATGCCGTATAATCCGATTTGTTGCAAAGGCTGAAAATCTGCTTCGGTTATTCCGCCTATGGCAATAATTGGTGTGTTTATATTATCTGCGGAAAACTTCTGAGTCAAATTTGTGTATCCTTCAAAACCTAAAACCGGACTTAGCTTTTTTTTAGTGGAAGTAAAACGCAACGGGCCCATACCTAAATAATTTACCCCATTTTTTATATGATTAAGAGCTTGCTCAAACGTATTGGCCGTTCCTCCAATTATTTTCTCTGACCCCAGAATTTTACGCGCATGAGCAGTAGATAGATCTTCCTGTCCCAGATGCACGCCACAAGCATCTACTTCTTGCGCTACACTAACATTGTCGTTTATTATTAGAGTTGTACGAAAAGCATCGCATAAAGCTTTTGCCTGGTGAGCGGTTTCCAACGCCACTTCATAATTGGTATTTTTCATACGCAACTGCACCCAGGAGCATCCTGCTTGCAACACTCGTTCAATATTTTCTAAATGAGCCTTTTGATCTATTCCCTGAGAAATATAATGCAGGTGAGCGATCGCTTTATTTTCAAGAACCTGTGCACTTATAGCTTTTTTCATATGCGTTTTTAATTTTTAAAAAGGAATTAAACGGATTTGCTGCGAGCCAGACAGCTCCTAAAACTGCAACTCCATCAAAACCTTTCTGCTTTGCCAGATTTATAGTTTCTGAAGTTATTCCGCCCAGTGCAATCACTTGCTTATCAAAATCAAGTACTTCAAAAGATTTTCCGGTATATCCTTTTTTTGAAATGGACGTAAACACGGGACTCAAAAAATAGTAATCATATAAAGCAGCTTGTTCTCTCAGGGTTTCTAAATCATGGAAACCGGTACTTATTTTTGAACCGCTCTTTTGTAATTTCAGTAAATGCTCTTTAAAAATAGTCCCTTCTGATTTTCGATCTTTTTCCTTAAAATGAACTCCTAAACAATCTAAATCAACCGCCAAATCGTGATGTTGATGTAACATCATTTTTTGGCGATATACAGTATTAAATTCCTCAAGCCACATTTGCATTTGCTTTCTGGATGCTTTGGGTTTCCTTACGTGCAAAAACTCCAATCCAGAGTCTATGATTTGCTTTATTGAAGAAATTTCATTCTTCTGAAAATCTTCTGAAGTAATTACGACAAGCATAAACTGAGTGACTATAAATAAACTTTGCTTCCGTGCTTTTTAAATTGCTCAGACTTTTCTTGCATGCCTTTTTCTATGGCGGCTTCGGTTTCCAGGTTGTTTTCTTTGGCATAATTGCGTACATCCTGACTGATTTTCATCGAGCAAAAATTAGGTCCGCACATCGAGCAGAAGTGTGCCACTTTAGCATTTTCTGAAGGTAATGTCTCATCGTGATATTCTCGTGCCGTATCAGGGTCAAGCGCCAGATTAAACTGATCTTCCCACCTAAACTCAAACCTAGCTTTACTCATCGCATCATCCCGGTGTTGTGCTCCCGGATGTCCTTTTGCAAGATCTGCGGCATGGGCAGCAATTTTATAGGTAATAACACCCGTTTTTACATCTTCTCTATTGGGTAATCCCAAATGTTCTTTTGGCGTAACGTAGCACAGCATTGCACAACCATACCAGCCAATCATCGCAGCACCAATACCACTGGTAATGTGATCGTAACCCGGGGCAATATCTGTAGTAAGTGGCCCCAGCGTATAGAATGGTGCTTCGCCACAAACTTCTAATTGCTTCTCCATATTCTCTCTAATCATATGCATCGGGATATGACCGGGGCCTTCAATGATGCATTGCACATCGTGTTTCCATGCAATTTTTGTGAGTTCGCCTAATGTTTCCAGCTCGGCAAACTGCGCATAATCATTAGCGTCTGCAATACTACCCGGACGTAAACCGTCTCCTAATGAGAACGAGACATCATAGGCTTTCATAATCTCACAGATATCTTCAAAATGCTCGTATAAAAAGCTTTCTTTATGATGGGCTAAACACCATTTTGCCATTATAGAACCTCCCCGAGAAACAATACCTGTGAGGCGTTTTGCAGTATGCGGTACATATTTTAAACGCACTCCGGCGTGTATGGTAAAATAATCAACTCCTTGTTCTGCCTGTTCTATAAGGGTATCTCTAAAGATTTCCCAAGTCAAATCTTCAGCTTTACCATTTACTTTTTCCAAAGCTTGATAAATAGGAACAGTACCTATAGGAACCGGAGAATTGCGCAGAATCCATTCCCGAGTTTCATGAATGTTTTTACCGGTAGATAAATCCATAATGGTATCTGCACCCCAACGACAAGCCCAGACCGCCTTTTCTACCTCCTCGTCTATTGATGAAGAAACAGCAGAGTTCCCAATATTAGCATTGATTTTTACGAGAAAATTTCGCCCAATGATCATAGGCTCAGCTTCCGGGTGGTTGATGTTTGCAGGGATAATAGCTCTCCCTTTTGCCACCTCATTACGTACAAATTCTGGTGTAATCCCTTTAGGAATACTCGCGCCAAAACTCTCCCCGGGATGTTGCTCTGTAATTGAATTTACTTCGGCTAATTTTTGATTTTCACGAATAGCGATATATTCCATTTCCGGAGTGATAATCCCCTTACGCGCGTAATGCATCTGACTTACATTTTTACCCGGCTGAGCTTTCAGCGGATTTGTATTCCGTACAAATCGCAAATATTTAAGATCTTGATTTTCTTCTCGCTGACGCCCGTAGGATGATGAAAGTGCATCAAGTTGCTCGGTGTCTTTTCTAGAAAGAATCCATTCTTTTCTAACTGGGTTCAGTCCTTTTTTAATATCAATCGCTACATCAGGATCTGTAAAAGGACCGCTGGTATCGTACACCAAAACCGGGTCGTTCTTCTCTACTTTTCCATTAAATTTATCCACGGTATCACCTAGCTCAATCTGTCGCATAGGAACTTTGAGCTCAGGATAAAGATTGCCGCTTACATAAACCTTTTTTGAATTAGGAAAAGGGTTTCGACTAATACTATGCTGCTGGGGAATTTTCTCAGATTTCATAACTTTTAGTTTTTTAGATTCATTCATTTTTAAAATAAAAAACTACCCTCCCTGAGTTGCCTGAATAACAAGCACCTGAGCATTCTGCTGTAAGACATAGGTTTCCCAGTCGCGTCTTGAGACAATGGCATTATCAACAGCCACAGCAATTCCTTTTTTAGGAAAATTGAGATGTTTTAATGCAGCTTCAAGAGCAATTTCTTTAGGAAAGGAATACGGGTGATTGTTGATGTTTACAGTGATCATAAGATAGTTTTTACTGTAAACTGAAGGAGGCTTGAAACCTCGAATTCACCTTATAAAACTTCCTGAACAGAATTTTTTTATAAGATGAAATGTTTTTCACTTTTCCCTTCGCTGGTACTAACCAGATCAGGTTCAAAGGGTACTATCTCAGCCGATATACGTATCAGCGCCCCTAAAGTTTACTACGTAAAGCTATAAATAAATAACTGAATTTTTAAAGTCTATCTGTTTAATTTTAAAAACATATGATCTGTACTTAACAGATTTTAGCCTTTCCTTAAGGACAAAATAACAGGATTCATAGGGATATAAGTCTTATGCTTACTTAACTTGTGAACATCAAAGAATACTAATCATTCTGCTTTGCGGAAGACCAAAAAATAAAAAATATGAAAAGTGTACAGCCTTATTTAACCTTTAGAGGAAATTGTCAAGAAGCTTTAAATTTCTATCAAAACTGTTTTGGTGGAGAAATTAAAAATAAGGACACCTACGAAGGAAAAGACATAGATATTCCCGGGAATTATCGTAACAAATTGCAACATGCAGAATTGAAAGGCAAAGGCATTCATATTATGGCCTATGATGCTTCGCCAGATACACCGCTTACTGAAGGAAACCAAGTACAGCTAAGCGTTGATTTAGAAAGCAAAGAAGAAACCGACGAATTGTTTGAAAAACTTTCCGCTGGTGGACAAGTTGTAACTCAATTACAAGAAACTAGCTGGAAGGCATATTACGGCCGTTTACGCGATCAATATGGCGTGACTTGGATGCTTAATTATCAAATGGACTAAACGTCCGTTTATAAAAACAAAAAAAATCTGCTTCAGAAATGAAGCAGATTTTTTTTGTTTTTATAAACGCTGCTTTCTCTTCTAATAGCTGAAATTTGCAAAGAATGACTCAAGAAATCTCTATACTAGGCAATACCTTTACGCTACACCCTTCTGGTGGAATACTGTGGCACGAGAAGAAAATGCTGCTTATTGCTGATGTGCATCTGGGTAAGATTTCACATTTTAGAAAACATGGCAGTGCTGTACCTTTAAAAGCTGTTTCTGCGAATTTTGACCAACTCAGTAGAGTTGCAGATTACTATCAGGCGCAATCTATTTGTTTTCTAGGTGATCTTTTTCACAGTAGCCTCAACACTGAATGGAAGCTTTTTGAAAAGTGGGTACAATCTCGTGAGGAACAAATTTTGCTTATCGCCGGAAATCACGACATTATTTCGCCTTTAAAATATGACTCGCTTAAGATAAGTACTTACAGTGAATTTCAATCCAAAGGTTTTCTACTTACACATCATCCAGAAGAACGAGAAGGTTTTTTCAATTTTTGCGGACATATACATCCGGGTTTTCGTCTGGGCGGAATTGGGAGACAAGTACTGAAACTTTCGTGTTTCTTTAAGACTGAAAACCAATTGATCTTACCGGCTTTTGGTACATTTACAGGGAATTATTACCTGGAACCTAAATCAGGCGATCAGGTATTTGCCGTGACTAAAAATGAGGTGATACAGGTGTGTTAGAGCCCAATACCTATGTCACATTGAGCCTGTTGAAATGCTGCCGAAGTTTGAATGTTTCTAATTACCAAATAGTCTTCGACAAGCTCAGACTGACAATAAAAAAATATGAAAAAGAAACTCGCAATATTCAATTTGCTTTCTGTTATTCTGGTTTTAGCCGTTAACGGACTTTCCCAAGCGCAACGCTGGAATGACACCACAATCGGTGAAATGAGCGCTCGCTATGACAATTTGTTTACTCCTGCGGGGTACGCTTTTTCGATCTGGGGATTTATTTTTTTAGGACTGATTGGCTATGCGATTTTTGGAATTCGCAGGGCATACTTCAGTACTAAGAAGACGCCACATATTGAACAAACCGGTTATTGGTTTGCAATTGCAAATGTGCTCAATGCTGCCTGGGTTGCCGCTTTTACCTACGACTATGTGTGGCTTTCGGTCTTGATCATGTTGGGATTGTTGGTTTCGCTCTTAAAAATCATTCTTAAAACCAATATGGAACGTTGGGACGCCCCCATAGCCATAATCGCTTTTGTCTGGTGGCCTATCTGTTTTTACAGCGGGTGGATTGCCGTGGCGACTATCGCTAATATTTCGGCATTTCTAGTCAGTATAGGGATCGAGTTTTCCCAACTCACCCAGATCGTAATTACAATGGTGATGATTACCATCGCGGTCTACCTCAACAATCTAATGATCAACCTGCGCAATATGCGCGAATTTGCACTGGTAGGTGCCTGGGCGCTTTTTGCCATTTTTATCAGGCATAATGGTGAAATTGCTGCCATCGCCTATTATGCGCTTGCCGGAGCTGTGGTTTTGACTGTGGCTGCAGGTTTACACGGGTATCGAAATAGAGAAACTAATCCTGTAAAAAAACTTCAGGAACGTTTTTTTAAGCATTAATAGCGAAGGGAATCTCTTCTTCTGAGAGTACTTTAATTTTTTTTAGAAAGTCTGGATGAAAAGGATTAATCAAAACATTATACTCTTGTTCAAAATAATTCAAAGGTATTCTGGAAGAAGGCACTGCTAAAACCAACGATTCTTTTTTTAGTGCCCACCGGCTGCCCAGTTCCTGAGTGCTTCTTGGGTGCGGGCGATAATCCCAGTCTTTAGGCAGCCCTTTCAAATCTATCCGTTGCGGTTCTGCATCAAGTTCCAATACAGCGATTTTCCACCTAAAATCAGAAACCGCAGCCCCACGAATGGAAAGGTGTTCAAGCATAGTCAATGAAACAGCACTGGCAGCGTAAATCACTGGGGTATATGCTTTATTCCATCTTGCACCGGCAAGGCCATAACCTAAGGCAGAGTAGCCTTCCCGATCTATATAGATTCTATAAACCTGCATTATACAACTGCTCCCCAAGCTAGCGCATCAAGCGCTTCATCTACATAACCAAGACCATTAGGATCCTGTATCATCTCTTTAGGAGTAACATTACTTAAAGCGTAATTAGGAGTTTCTAACCAATTTAAAAAGTTTTGCTCATCGCCAAAAATGCCGATGCCCTTTTTAATGACCTCGTTTACATCATACACCATTTTTGAACTCAACTTGCTCAAGGTGCCATTTCCCGATTTCCAACGGGAAATTGTAGATGGATTTACGTCTAAAAAATGAGCGCTTTCTTCCTGATTAAACTCTAAAAAATCTAACACTCGTTTGGCTTTTTGATACGGTAAGGTCTCTTGCCGCCAATACGCCACAGCCGCCTCATTCACTGTTGGAGTGCTTAGTGATTCTTCAATAGCTTTATAAGACTTCATAACACTAACAATTAATTGCATTTGCAATATACAAAATATTTAAATGCAATTAATCGTAAGCGATCAATTATATTTTACTGAATATTCACACTTAAAGGTCTAATACAGTGTCATGTATTAAACGAAAAAGTCTAAATCATAGACTTAATATCGCTCGCCCAACTCGGGTAGGTAAATACCATCCCTTTTAAAGTGTTTACATCAAGCTTACCGCACATAGCCATGACAAACATATTGATGGTTTCGGCGGCATCCCAGCTGAGGAGATGAGCGCCCAGTACATAACCCGTCTCTTTATCTACAATGGTTTTAAACGCATAACAGTTTTGATTCATGCGCTTGGAGTTGTACCAGTCGGGTACATTTTGCTCTTTGACCACAAAATCATAACCCGCTTCACGTGCCTGCTTTTCGTTCATCCCAACCATCGCTAATTGCGGTTGTGTAAATACTACTGAAGGTGTAGGCGGCACATTGAGTTTCATATAGTTTATACCCTTAAGGATATTTTTTGCGGTAATGCGTGCTTCCTGATGTGCAATGGGCGTAAGCGGTAATTCTCCGCTGGCAGCAACGTCTCCGCAGGCATACACATTTGGGTTGGTAGTACTTTGAGTATATTCATTAATGGTGATTCCACGATTTGAGAAGGCAACATTTCCTTTTTCTAAATCCAGATCAGCAATTGCCGGTACCCTCCCCGCTGTATTAAAAACCATCTCGGCTTTAATCTCTTTTTCTTCGCCATCAACATCTAGGGTAAGCCTGTAATTCTTTCGCAATTTTTCTACTGCTGTGGCACGTGCATTAAAAATAAACCTGATCCCCAGATGTTCTGAATTTTCCTGAAGATATCGAGCTAAACTTTCGTCAAAATTAGAAAGGATGCGGTCATTCACATCCACTAAGGTTACATCTACTCCACAACGGGCTGCGATATGGGCGAACTCCATCCCGATGTAGCCCGAACCCACAAAAATCATACTTTCAGGTAAGGTCTCAAGCTCCAAGAAATCATCACTGATTAGCAAATGTTCTCTTCCCGGAATTTTCAGCTCCAAGGGAATGTTTCCGGTTGCAATCACAATTTTATCTGCAGTCACCGTTTTTCCTTCTACAGAAAGCGTTTTTTCGTCTAAAAATTTTGGAGCTTGATGGTAGAGCTTAATTCCCAGATCTTCCAGTTTTCGCTCTGTAGTAAAAGGAACTGCTTGGGTAAACGTCTTTTTAAATGCCATTAAATCTGACCAATCTATTCTGGGCATATCACAAATCCCTTTCCCCTGCATATCAATACTGCGTTCTAAAACTTCGGTAATCCCAACCAAAACTTTTTTTGGATCACAGCCACGATTGGCACAGGTTCCGCCGTATTCTCTGTTGTCTGCGATGGCCACAGTCATACCAGCGTCTACTGCATCATATGCCACGTGTTTCCCTGCGTTACCAGTCCCAATGATAAACAGATTATAATGTTCAATTCCCATAAAACTCGATTTTTATAAAGATAGCGGAGTGTCGCGCTTCTTTGTGTTAGTGAAATTGTAAAATCCCGTTATTATAAACCAAAAAAGAGCCCAATGATCAATCAGGCTCTTTTGAAAACATATTATTCAATTTTTAGTTGGTTTCGTACGTATTTAAGCGCTCGAGGTCATTTTCATTTTCTTTCAGTTTTTTGTCATAATCAGCATAAATATATTTGCTCCCTACAACAAGTAATAGTAGTAGAATTCCAAATAAAATTCCGTTTTCTAACAATTGCTCCCGATTTTCAAAAACATCCCATCCTTTCTTCCATTTTACAAAACCAAGTCCTGTAAACACGACCCAAATTGCAACAATACTTATGTCATAAATTGCGGTTTTTGCCGTATGGATTCTAAACTTAGAAATCGCCTTTTGCAAGTCTAAAATACTAAGCTTACCATAGTCTATTTTCTTCAACGTACTGTGCTGGAAATACGAAAACACCATTAAAGCTGATGCTACAAATAGCAAACCGAGATACAGCGGTGATTCTCTCAAAACAACCATCATTACTACTGAAAGGGCTGCATAAACCAAAGCCATATTTTTACCGGCAATAGAAATTTTTAAAAACTTATCAAAGCTGCTCTGCGCTTTATTAAACTCTAATTTTTTCAGTTTTTCTTCGTTGACCTTAACACGCCTTTCAAGGTTGTTCATATCATTTTTCCATATATTTTTCAGTTCATCTACATTCATAATCTTAGGTATTAAGTTCTTGTTTCCATTTTTGTTTAATGCGACTTATTTTAGTAGCCACATTTGTTTTTGTGATACCCAGAATCTGTGCGATCACCTCATAATCTTTGTCCTCGAGATACAAGAACATGAGGGCTTTATCAAATTCATTCAACTCATTAAGTAGTTTTTGTAAAACATCTTGCTCATAGCTTCTTTCGCTAGCCTCAGAAGCCGAGGTGAAATCGAGCAGACCTGCGTCCAGACTTACCAATTTACCTTTGTGTTTAAATGTTTTACGGTAGTGAGAAATCGCAACATTCATTGAGATCCGGTACAACCAGGTCGTCATCGCATAGGTATCGTCATACGTATCGAGAGATTTCCAGATTTGTATTAGAATTTCTTGCTCCAGATCTTTTTTATCATCTTCATCTTTACAATACATCGTGATCACTTTATATAAAATGCCCTTGTACTTCTGAATGATGTTAATAAATGTGGTTTGCTTACTCAAACTTTCTAATTGTGTTGGTATACCTTATTATTCGCAGCATTTTTAAATAAATCACAGGTTTAATTTTTTTTTTAAAAGAAGTAAGGTATGTTACTAAAATACTAAATCTCAAATCCAGTTTTAAAACCAATATTTACGCATTATCTTTGCTCATCTATGGGTAAAACCACCATCACCAAACCTTTCTTAGAGTCTTTGCAACTGCAAAAACTCGGGGATGCGCTTGCCGCATCTCAAAATAGAATCAAATTAGACGGACTCATAGGGTCTTCAATGTCTATCACTCTGGCCGAAAGTTTTAAAACTGCAGCTAAACCTTTTTTACTCATTTTAAATGATAAGGAAGAAGCGGCTTATATTTTAAACGATCTTGAACAGCTGGTTAAAGAAAACGATGTGCTTTTTTATCCCGGTAGTTACCGAAGACCCTACCAGATTGAAGAGACTGATAACGCCAATGTGTTATTGCGTGCCGAAGTTCTTAACCGCATCAATAGCCGTAAAAAACCCGCGCTGGTTGTCACTTATGCCGATGCACTTTTTGAAAAAGTTGTAACCCGAAAGGAGCTCGATAAAAGCACGCTTAAAGTAAAACTCAACGACAAGATCTCATTAGATTTTGTAAACGAAATGCTTTTTGAATACAAATTCAAGCGTGTTGATTTTGTAACCGAACCCGGCGAATTTTCAGTGCGTGGTGGAATCATTGATGTGTTTTCATTTTCACACGATCAGCCGTATCGTATAGAATTTTTTGGGGATGAGGTAGACAGCATCCGTACGTTTGATGTAGAAACTCAACTTTCTGTAGATAAGATCAGCAAGATCAGCCTGATGCCTAATGTAGAAAACAAAGCATTGCAGGAAACTCGGGAGAGTTTTTTAAAATACATCGCAGAAGATACGGTGATCTTTACACAAGATATCGAGCAACTTGCTTCACGCATAGACACTAATTTCAGTAAAGCCGAAGAAGCTTTTGAAAAGCTGGAGAGTGCGATCAAACGGAATACACCTGCAGAGTTGTTTTGTGATTCTTCAATGATCAAAAGACAATTGCTAGATTTTACTTTAGTAACTTTTAATGAAGCTATTTCTACTGCAACCTCAGAAAGGGCTGGTTTACAAATTCAATTCAACCAGCAACCGCAACCCGCGTTTAATAAGCAATTCAATTTATTGATTGAAAATTTAAACGAGAATTACGAGGCCGGTTATACCAATTACATCTGTTGTTCTAGTGAGCAGCAAGCAAAGCGTTTTCAGGATATTTTTAACGATGCTGATCTTAATGTCAAGCAGTACGAGACTATTATTCTCTCGCTATATCGCGGCTTTATAGATGATGATTTAAAAATGGTTTGCTACACAGATCATCAGATTTTTGAGCGTTATCATAAATTTAAACTGAAAGACGGCTACGCGAAAAAACAGGCCATTACTTTAAAAGAATTGACCAGCTTGCAAGTGGGTGATTACATCACACACATTGATCACGGGATTGGGAAATTTGGCGGACTTCAGAAAATTGAAGTTGAAGGGAAACGTCAGGAAGCGATTAAATTGATCTATGGAGAGCGCGATGTATTATATCTGAGTATTCACTCCCTACACAAAGTCACTAAGTACAACGGGAAGGAGGGCAAACCCCCTCAGATTTATAAACTGGGAAGTGCTGCTTGGAAAAAACTCAAGCAAAAGACAAAAACTAAGGTTAAAGAAATCGCCTTTAACCTCATCAAATTATACGCAAAACGCCGACTTGAAAAAGGTTTTGCTTTTGGTCCCGATACGTATTTGCAAAACGAACTCGAAGCGAGTTTTATTTACGAAGACACGCCAGACCAAAGTAGCGCTACCGAAGCTGTAAAAGCAGATATGGAAAGTGCTCGCCCGATGGACCGTCTGGTTTGTGGGGATGTAGGTTTCGGTAAAACTGAAGTCGCCATCAGAGCCGCATTTAAAGCTGTAGATAATGGGAAACAGGTTGCGATATTAGTACCCACAACGATTTTGGCTTTTCAGCATCATAAAACTTTTACTGAACGTCTAAAAGATTTACCGGTTACGGTAGATTATCTGAATCGTTTCCGCACTGCGAAGGAAAAAAGAGAAACGTTAGAACGCTTAGAAAATGGCCGGGTAGATATTATTATAGGCACGCATCAACTCACCAGTAAGAATGTAAAATTTAAAGATCTGGGCTTACTCATTGTAGATGAGGAGCAAAAATTTGGTGTTGCAGTTAAAGACAAACTCAAGACCATAAAAGAAAACGTAGATACGCTGACGCTAACGGCAACGCCTATTCCGCGTACGCTGCAGTTTAGTTTGATGGCGGCTCGAGATCTGAGTACGATCACCACGGCCCCACCCAATCGCTATCCTATAGAAACTCATATTGTTAGATTGCAGGAAGAAACTATACGAGATGCCGTGTCTTATGAAATACAACGTGGCGGACAGGTTTTCTTTATTCATAATCGTTTGCAAAATATCAAAGAGGTTGCCGGGATGATTCAGCGTCTGGTACCTGATGCTAAAATAGCTATTGGTCATGGTCAGATGGATGGTAAGAAACTCGAAGAGTTGATGCTCAAGTTTATGGCTGGTGAGTTTGACGTTTTGGTCTCTACCACTATTGTAGAAAGCGGTCTCGACGTACCCAATGCCAATACGATTTTTATAAACAATGCCAATAATTTCGGACTTTCAGATTTGCATCAAATGCGGGGTCGTGTGGGCCGAAGCAACAAAAAAGCGTTCTGTTATTTCATCACGCCTCCACTCTCCGCAATGACCGAAGATGCGCGCAAACGCATGACTGCTTTAGAGCAATTCTCCAGTTTGGGTAGCGGTTTTAATATTGCAATGAAGGATTTAGAAATTCGTGGGGCCGGAGATCTCTTAGGTGGTGAGCAAAGTGGCTTTATCAATGAAATAGGTTTTGACACCTATCAAAAAATCTTAAATGAAGCCATTGAAGAACTCAAAGAAAATGAGTTCGCCGATTTGTATGCCGACCAAAATGCTGATGATGAAAATAAAGAGTACGTCAAGGATACGGTAATCGATTCTGATTTCTCCTTGCTCTTCCCGGATGATTACATCAACAACATTACCGAGCGTTTAAATCTCTATACCGAATTAAACAATTTAAAGACCGAAGAAGAACTCGCAGCTTTTGAAAGCCGACTGACTGACCGTTTTGGCGAACTACCACCACAGGCTGAAGATTTGTTGAATTCGGTTAGAATTAAATGGGTTGCCACGCATTACGGACTTGAAAAAGTGGTGATGAAAAATAAAAAACTCATCGGATTTTTTATCGCAGATCAGAATTCTAAATTTTACCAAAGCGCGGCGTTCTCCAGAGTGCTTCAGTATGTACAAACGCATTCAAACCGGGTCACGCTTAAAGAGAAGAAAACATCAAAAGGCTTGCGGTTACTCCTCACCGCCCCCGGAATTTCTTCCGTCAATAAAGCTGTTGAATTGCTGAAGCCTTTAATGCCAAAGAAAGTGGAGTTGGCTGAAAACGAACAATAACTCAAATACCCAAAGTACAGGCAATTATTCCTTAAACCTTGCTATCACTGAAATGTCAGGTAAATGACGGGTAAGTGCAGGCGCAAAAAATTGGCTGGAAGTGCTTTCTGTTTTTAGTATTGCAGTGTCTAACATTCTTGTATTTTTAGATGCGCATCATTTACAAGAGCAATCTATGTCACTTATGAAACAGCCACAACTTGGGCTTAAAATTTTAGAACTACGCCAACAAAAAGGATTTACTCAGGAAGAACTAGTAGAGCAGTGCAATATTTCGGTACGCACCATTCAACGTATAGAAGCCGGTGAAGTAATGCCACGCGTTTATACTGTAAAAACGATTCTCGCAGCTTTGGATCGCGATCTTGATGACCTTCAGGAAACAGCATTTGAGAAAAAAGTCAAAAAAGCATTTCTCCTAGAAATTGATGAAACTAAAAATGTTTCCTTCCTGTTTACACAGCTCAATCTAGGCTGGATCGCCGGAATAATCAGTATGATTCTACTGGTTTTTCAACTCATTGAAGAAACGACTTATTTAACCACAGACCAGTATTATTTTGGGGAGGTATTTTATGCAGCGGTAACTATTTTAGGTGCAGTAGCTTTTGCACTCCATATGCGGGCTTTCACACTTATAGGCGGACTATTTAAAGCCCAGTTTTTAAAGACCAGTGCGATCATTGCTATAGCCATCAATACTCTTATTGCGTTGTATTCTGTATTTGATCTGCATTTTCAATACATCAAATTGGAAGCTTTTGCGGTGATTTACAGCGTGCTCTTTGGGGTACTGTTTATCTGTATGGGTATCGGACTTTTAAAAACAAATCATCTGGGCCAGTTGCCCAAAGTAACGGGAATTATAAATTTAGTTTTAGGGGCTATGTTTTTGACGGTGATTATGACCGTAGTTGCAGGTCCGGCAAGTATTCTGGCTCAAGGGCTCTATGTGGCGATTATTTTGAGGGCAATTCAAGTTTTAAGAAAGCAATTCTCGTAACCTAAAATATAAAGTGCAGGAAATAATAGTTTCCTGCACTAAAATTTCCTAACTGTTTTAATTTAAAGTACTCTTCCAGCGTTCTAAAACAGTACTTTGCTTTTGAAGCAATGAAGCAATACTTTTTTGATCAACCCGTTGCAGGTTTGCTAAAACCTTATCAATTGTCTCTATTATTATTTGAAAATGATCATTTTCAAAAATATTTCCGGGTTTCACAGCCAGTTCTCCTGGCTTTATAATTGCCTCTTTCAATTCCTGCACAGAATCTATATTTGGTAATTTTACAAAATCAACTTCATCTAATTTTTTTACTTCAAATTCAAGCGCTGACGCAAAATTTTTTATGGTTGTTGATAGTTCTCTCACATCTCCTTCTGTAGCAGATGAATTAGATTGAATTTGCTGAAGCGCGTTTAATATTTCCGTTTTACCATCTGCAAAGGACTTATAAACACTACTTATCGCTTCGTGTTGCTTATAATGTTTATAGAGCTGATCATAAGCGTCAACTTGAAGTGCAATACACAAATAAGCATAGCAAAATTTCTTATCCCATTCTATAAAAGAGAAGTTGAGTAACTGATTACGATCTTCAACCACAAGGCTATAAACCTCTTGCATTTGCTTTTTAGAATATGTAACATCCTTGTAAGAAAAAGATTTGGCTTTGTGCTCGCCTTGAGCAATTTGAACAATTTCAATAAGTAGTGCGTCTAATTTCTTAACAGGCTGCATAAGAGCTTTAACCTCATCTTTCAAATTCTCAAAGTAAAGAGGATCTTGAACTCCAACTTCTTCGATGGAATTAATATCCTCAATATTTGATACGTGCAGGTATCTATTCTCAAAAGTATTGTGGTAAGCCTCTAAAAGTTCAGTTCCTGAAGACTCCTCTTTGATAAACTGTTGAAAGGCTTCAAAACTGATGCTTTCCTTAGTCTTTGCCTTAAGATATTCCTTATAGATAAGACAAGTCATTTGTTGCTGTAAATTACGATAGTCGCCAAATAGTAACCAAGGAGATCGCTTATCATAAACACACGAAACATAAGGGCTTTTTGCATTTTCTTCCCTAGATTGATTAGAAGGATGGCTGGCATACATACCTACAACAACACTATCGTTATCATCAAAAAACTTCTTCCCTCCTGCAGGATGAAGCGGTAGGAGGCTAAATTTCTCTTCGAGCTGTTGCAAGATTTTCTTGGTTGCCTGAGAACTGTGCTCATATAAATTATCTACAGCAATTCCCTTTTGAGAAGCGATATACGCATAATTCACGGTATTATTCCAAGCATTAGAACCGTCATCTAATTTCCATAATGCTGAAACTATAGGGTCACTTCCAGAAGCTTTGACCGCAACTTTGTCTGCATTAAATTCCATTTCCCGAGAAAGCGAAGAATACATAATATTTAAAAACTGATAAAATAAACGCAGCAACTGCCGAATCAACCAAATAACAGGAGTTATAGCCCAAGCAGCAAAAGATAAGCGTATGTCTGCAGCACGCCACCGATCTAGCAAATCATCCCACTTATCACGATCAAAAATCATATTGTGGATAATAGTATTTGCAGAATTAATGTAGCTGCCTATTTTCATGCTTTTTTGTGCGAAATGACCAAATTCATGAGCAGCCACTGCTTTAAATTCAGAAAGATTGAGACAATCAAGTAGCCCTAGACCTATTGTGAGTTCTTTTTTTACAGGAAGAAATAAGCTCAACCAGATATTCGTGTAGCGCACATATGCATTTACATCAGGATCAACATAAATATTCTTAGGTCTGGGCGCTCCGGTTTCTTCGCAGATTGTATCAACGAAATTCCATAAATCCGGATGCTCCTCTTTCTTGAGCAAAATACGGTTAGAAGGCCTGTGATTCTTAAGCTTTAACATGAACTTAAGCGTAAATAAAAATAACATGATACTTCCCGCTATAGAACCAATCTTGAGTAAGATGGTCCATTTGTTGTAATGCTCAATTTCATAAGTAAAGGCATAGTAAACAAGATAGCCTAGAAAAGCGACCATTGTCAAATAGAGAATAAAGAACAAAAAAATCCCAAACACAGCTAATGCTGCACGATACTTATAAGAAGATTCTAAAGAGGTTAGTTTTTCAGGAATAGAAGTAGGACTTTCGGGGTATATTAGTGTACTCACGGAATAAATATTTAAACATCTAAGCTCGTTTATTCCGCTTAAAAATCACAATTTTTCTTAAAAAATTATTAAAAATAATAAAACGCATCTTTAAAATGCTCCAACTTTTCCTGGGTTTTATTTTTTAAAACAGCAATAACATCAAAACGGGTTTCAATATCCAAATCGTTTGAAATGATGTATTCATTGGCAGCTTTGACGAGTAATTTGATTTTAGACGGAGTCACAAAGTCCTGTGGATCACCAAAGAAATCAGAGTTGCGGGTTTTAACCTCTACAATGACGAGTTCGTTATCTTTTTGAGCGATAATATCAATTTCCGCTTTTGCGAAAAACCAATTGCGTTCCAGAATTTCATAACCCTTTCGTTGAAGATAGTCGGCTGCATACTGTTCGCCCCATTTCCCGAGTTCGTTATGATTCATTGCTCTAAAACATTAATTATTCAATCTGATCAAAATAAAGCTTTGCACCGCGTTCATTAACTTCCAGCGAAGTGCTTCGCCCCATAATAAGTGCACGGTTATCTTTTAAATGTCCTGCCGGAAAGTCAAAGCATACAGGATAATCATATTCACTTACCGCATCTAAAACGATCTCCTGAGCCGTTTTTCCAAAAGGAACCGAATTGTCATGCATGCTAGTCAACCCCCCCACTACAAGGCCGCGAAGATTGCGCAACATTCCATTACGTTTGAGGTTGACCATCATACGATCTACATGGTATAAATACTCATCAAGATCTTCTATAAACAGAATAGCATTATCTGTATTTATAGCAGAATGGCTTCCGCATAAAGAATATAAAATAGAAATATTACCCCCTACCAGTTCGCCTTTTCCAGTACCTTGACGATTGAGTGGATGACTCTCTATGTGATAATGCAAGGGTTTACCTAACCAAGCGTTTTCTAATGTTTGTTTTGCAATGGCTGTATTCCGAGAAATCCCAACCGGCATAACAGCGTGAATGGTCTCAAAACCCAATTTATGAATTTGTGAATGCAACACCGTCACATCGCTATATCCCACAACCCATTTAGGATATTTTACAAATTTGTAAAAATTGATTTCATCTATAATTCGCACCGTACCGTAACCCCCTTTTGCACACCAAACTGCTTTGATTTCGTCATCATCTAACATTTCTTGCAAGTCTGTAGCACGCAATTTATCTGTACCACCGTATTGATTATCTGCTGCTCCGATAGTTTTACCCAAGACCGGCACTAATCCACAAGATTTTAAAAGAGCTATCCCGTCCTCGAGATCTGCTCTATCAACCTTACGTGCAGTACACACAATTCCTACTTTATCTCCTTCAACTAAATAAGGCGGGGTTACCATATTCTATCTATTATGGGCGGTACAAAAGCCCGGTTACTTTAAAATTTATTTTTGATGCTTCAGCTTGTTTCATTTCTTAGAAATTATGCCAAGCTGTGCAAAACTAAACACATCTTTCATTCTAAACAGCACATCAAACTTAGCGTTGTTTTTAGATAAGTCACGCTAAATATAGAAAGCATATTAAAAAGAAAAACTACAAATAAATTATGCAATATTATAAACTATTTAAAACACTAATGTAAGACTTATTAAATGTAGGGTATCTCTGGTTTTGTGTAAGGTCATAAATGGTATCTTTGCCGCTGAAATTTTAATCCTGATATGAGTCCAAAAAGATATACAATTACCGCTGCACTACCCTATACAAATGGTCCTATTCACATAGGTCACCTGGCAGGAGTATATGTACCTGCAGACATTTACGCCCGTTATTTAAGAGGAATGGGCAATGATGTTGCATACATCTGCGGTAGCGATGAGCATGGTGTTGCTATTAGCATAAAGGCTAAAAAAGAAGGTATTACTCCACAAGAAGTAGTAGATAAATACCATAAGATCATTAAAGATTCTTTTCAGGAATTTGGGATTTCTTTTGATAATTATTCGCGTACTTCTGAACCGGTACATCACGATACCGCTTCAGAATTCTTTAAAATCCTTTATGAAAAAGGAGATTTTATCGAAGAAGTAACTGAGCAATTGTATGACCCGGAAGCTAACCAGTATTTGGCTGATCGTTTTGTGATAGGAACCTGTCCTAAATGTGGTCACGAGGAAGCTTACGGGGATCAGTGCGAAAATTGCGGTTCGTCTCTAAATGCCACTGATTTGATCAATCCCAAATCTACCATTTCTGGCGCTGAACCTATTTTGAAAAAAACCAAACACTGGTTTTTACCTCTTGAACGTTATGAAGACTTCCTCAAGCAATGGATCCTGGAGGATCATAAGAAGGATTGGAAATCTAATGTTTACGGTCAGTGCAAATCATGGATTGACGACGGCTTGCGCCCCCGTGCGGTAACCCGCGATCTCGACTGGGGAATTCCCGTACCGGTTGAAGGAGCTGAAGGTAAAGTACTGTACGTTTGGTTTGATGCTCCTATCGGTTATATTTCCTCTACCAAAGAATGGGCAGCACGCGAGGGCAAAAACTGGGAGGATTACTGGAAAAAAGACGATACCAAATTGGTTCACTTTATTGGGAAAGACAACATTGTTTTTCACTGCATTATTTTCCCAAGTATGCTTAAGGCGGAAGGAAGCTATATTTTGCCGGATAATGTGCCTGCTAATGAGTTTTTAAATCTAGAAGGTAACAAGCTTTCCACTTCAAAAAACTGGGCGGTGTGGTTGCACGAATACCTGGAAGACTTTCCGGGGCAGCAAGATGTGTTGCGTTACACCCTAACCGCAAACGCTCCAGAAACCAAAGACAACGACTTTACCTGGAATGATTTTCAGGCGCGTAACAATAATGAACTCGTTGCAATCTTTGGAAATTTCATCAACCGTGTGGTGGTTCTGACCAATAAATATTACGAAGGCGCTATTCCGCAGGCTTATGACTTTAATGAAGAAGACGAGCGTGTACTTGCAGAAATGAAAGCCTATCCGGCAGTTATTGCAAGTTCCATTGAACGCTATCGTTTCCGCGAAGCTCAAAATGAATTGATGAATGTAGCCCGACTCGGAAACAAATACCTGGCCGATGCGGAGCCCTGGAAAACTGTAAAAACCGATACAGAGCGCACCCAAACCGTGATGTATGTGGCCTTACAAATCGCAGGAACACTTGCTGTTTTAAGTGAACCCTTTTTACCACATACTGCAAATACGCTCAAACACATGCTCAATATTGAGAGTGAAGATCCGTTAGTGCGTTTACCAGAAGCCTTGAGCTGGGAAATGCTTGGAGACAAAATAGATTTACTTCCCGTAGGACACATAATCAATCAGGCTGCGTTGTTATTTAGTAAGATTGAAGACGAACAAATACAAAAACAACTCGATAAATTAGAAGCCACAAAAATGAGTAACAAAGCCGAAAATATAGCTGTAACCCCTCAAAAAGACACCATTCAGTTTGATGATTTCACCAAGCTGGATATGCGTGTGGGAACCATTATTGAAGCTGAAAAAATGCCCAAAACCAAAAAGCTTTTAGTTTTAAAAGTAGATACCGGTATTGATGTACGTACCATCGTTTCAGGCATAGCCGAAAGTTTTAAGCCCGAAGATATTATAGGTAAACAGGTAACCGTTTTGGTAAACCTTGCCCCTCGCGCACTACGCGGCGTAGAAAGCGAAGGCATGATTTTAATGACTGAAGATGCTCAAGGTAAATTGGTATTTATGAATCCCGATACCGCCGGCGTTAAAAATGGCGGGGTGATTAGTTAGATAAAAAGTTTCCCTCCTTAAAAAGGAGGGAAAATTTCAGCTTTGCTGAAACAAGGGTGTTCTACAGGCCACATCAAGCGCTCCCGAAAGTAATCGGGACGAGAATACCACCCACTCAATAATATCAGATAGCATGCCTACGATACTTTCTTACCTACGATCGCAGACCAACCTCCCAGAAAGCAGCATCAAAAACACCCTGCAGCTGCTGGAAGAAGATGCGACAATTCCTTTTATTGCGCGCTATCGCAAAGAACGCACGGGCAATCTGGACGAAGTGCAAATCGGAGATATCGTAAAATTTAAAGAGCAGTTTGAAATTTTAGAAAAACGGAAAGCCACTATTCTAAAAGCTTTAAAAGAACAGGAAGTATTAACCCCCGAACTTCAAAAGCAGATTGAAGATACAACCGATGTAACGGTTTTAGAAGACTTGTACCTTCCGTATAAGAAAACGCGAAAAACCAAAGCCGATACCGCCCGTGAAAACGGACTCGAACCCCTGGCCAAAATCATCATGGCGCAAAATACCCGGGATGTAGAAGATGCTGCTGCCCGTTTTCTAAGTAAAGATATCTCCTCAACAGACGATGCGCTTGAAGGTGCCCGCCACATCATTGCAGAGTGGATTAATGAGCGTACAGACCTGCGTAATTATCTTAGAAATCAGTTGACGCGTCACGCCCAGATCACGACTAAAGTGGTCAAGTCTAAAAAAGACGACGAGAAAGCTCTGAAATATAAAGATTACTTTGAATGGGAAGAATCGCTCTCACGTATTCCCTCCCACCGCTTTCTTGCACTTTCCCGTGCTGCAGAAGAAGGAATTATACGACTCAAAGTAGCTCTTGAAGATGATCGGGCGTTGGAGCACTTGGAAAACCGACTCCTTAAATCTCAAGGCGATTGTGCAAACCAAATTAAAGTAGCTGCCGCAGATGCCTATAAACGTTTGTTGTTTCCGGCATTGAGTAATGAAGCCCTAAGTGCTGCAAAAGAAAAAGCAGATGCTGAAGCGATTTCGGTTTTTGCTAAAAACTTACGCCAGCTTCTTCTGGGTTCGCCGCTGGGTGAAAAACGCATTCTGGCAATTGATCCCGGTTTTAGAACGGGTTGTAAAGTAGTCTGTCTTGATGAAAATGGCGGACTTCAACACAACGAAACCATCTATCCGCATCCCCCAAAAAACGATACTAAAGGTGCGATGCGTAAAGTCAGTTTTCTGGTTGACGCGCATAAAATACAAGCCATTGCTATTGGAAACGGAACCGCCAGTCGGGAAACCGAACAGTTTATAAAACGCATGCAATTCAATCGGGATATTGAAGTTTTTGTAGTTAGCGAAGCCGGTGCGAGTATTTATTCGGCTTCAAAAATCGCACGGGATGAATTTCCCAATTACGATGTGACCGTTCGCGGTGCAGTTTCCATCGGACGCCGTCTTGCAGATCCGCTAGCCGAACTGGTAAAGATTGATGCAAAATCAATCGGTGTAGGCCAATATCAACATGATGTAGACCAAACCAAATTAAAAAATGAACTCGACCGTGTGGTTGAAAGTTGCGTGAATACTGTAGGTGTTAACATCAACACCGCCAGTGTACCGCTGTTGAGTTATGTTTCCGGAATTGGCCCTAAACTGGCAGAAAATATTGTTGCCTATCGCGACGAAAACGGTGCTTTCGCTTCGCGGAAAGAAATATTGAATGTTCCTCGTTTGGGTGCTAAAGCTTATGAACAGGCAGCCGGTTTCCTGCGCATTAAAAATGCCGAAAATCCGCTGGACGATTCTGCAGTGCATCCCGAACGCTACGATTTGGTTGAAAAAATGGCCAAAAGTCTCAAGGTTTCTGTGGAAGAATTGGTGGGCAACAAAACGGTTTTAAAAGAATTGAGTCTAGAAGATTATGTAACCGATGAAGTGGGCGAACTGACGCTGAAAGATATTGTAGACGAACTCGAAAAACCCGGGCTCGATCCACGGGAGCCGGCAAAGGCGTTTACCTTCAATCAAAATATTAGAAAAATCGAAGATTTAGAAGTGGGTCAGTTATTGCCGGGAATTGTAAACAACGTCACCAATTTTGGGGCTTTTGTTGACATTGGCATTAAAGAAAGTGGACTGATTCATATTTCAAACCTCGCAGACGGTTTTGTAAGTGACGTAAATGCACACGTGAGTTTACAGGAACAGGTTGTTGTTAAAGTGCTTGAAGTCGATATCAAACGGAAGCGTATTCAGCTTAAATTGCATAAACTGAATGCTTAACTTCTGATACCAATCAACAAACACTAACGTGTTGTTGATACACTCAAAGTGACATCAAATTAATAAAACTGTGCTCAAAATCGCATACCATCCCATCTACAAACATCCACTTCCTGAAGGACACCGCTTCCCTATGGAAAAATACGAGCTACTCCCCAATCAATTGTTGCACGAGGGTACCTGCACCGAAGCAAATTTCTACGAACCGGGATTTCCGGAAGAAAAATACATCACGGCTGTTCATACCCAGGAATACGTCACCAACCTCAAGGCACTTAATATCGAGCGCAGAGCGGCACGCAAAATTGGCTTTCCGCTTTCACAAGAATTGGTAGATCGGGAGCAAATTATCGCACAGGGTACGATTTTGGGTTGCCAGTATGCGTTGGAGAACAGCATCAGCTTTAATATCGCCGGCGGTACGCACCACGCCTATTCTGACCACGGGGAAGCTTTTTGCCTGTTAAACGATCAGGCCATTGGCGCGCGCTACCTGCAGTTACAGGGATTAGCGCAACAAATTCTCATTGTAGACCTCGATGTGCATCAGGGCAACGGTACGGCTGAAATTTTTCAGGAAGATGATTCGGTGTTTACCTTTAGCATGCACGGCGCGGGCAATTACCCGTTTAAGAAAGAAGTTTCTGATCTCGATATCCCAATACCTGACAAAAGCGGCGACGCTTATTATTTAGCCAGGCTAAAAGAGACGCTTCCCCGCTTGATTGATCAAGTAAAGCCCGATTTTGTTTTTTACCTCAGCGGCGTTGATATTCTAGAAACCGATAAGCTTGGAAGGTTGTCGTGCAGCGTTGAAGGCTGTAAAGAACGCGATCGTTTTGCACTGAGTTGTTTTCGCGAAAGCGGAATTCCTGTACAGGTAAGTATGGGCGGCGGCTATTCTCCAAATATTAAAATAATTATTGAGGCACACGCCAACACCTATCGTCTGGCTCAGGAAATTTATTTTTAAAAGCTGAATTTCAATACCTTAAAGACGCCTGGGGTGTTTTCACCCTTTTTCAACATAAAAAATTGGTTTATAGCTATTTATGTCTATTTTTGTTAAAACTCTTAACAATTTTAAAAAATGAAGAAATTTACTATCTTTTTTGCCCTTACCATTTTTGCTCTTGCATTCAATTCTTGTGATGCAGTTGATGAATTGACTGAAATTGATGTTGATACTACTATCACCAAAGATTTAGTGATTACCGTTGCCGAAGGAGAAACCACTTTTTCAGAAAGTGCTTCTATCAGTATAGATGATGATGATGTGCAAGATAATCTTGATAAAATAGAAGATTTACAAATCACAAAACTTACCTACCAAATTC
>Ga0207888_100156_pt1 | contig 43011 bp, 26 predicted proteins | sample LinPmetageLP43_FD_184055 | JGI IMG/M metagenome (GOLD analysis project Ga0207888, IMG submission 184055) | Marine viral communities from the Pacific Ocean - LP-43 (SPAdes) | ecosystem: Environmental > Aquatic > Marine > Oceanic | place: Pacific Ocean | collected 2010-08-27
TTCGCAGGTCTTAACACTGCAAACGCACAAGACAAAAACAACCCTTGGGCTGTTAGTATTGGTGTGAATGCAGTTGATACTTATCCTGTATATCCACCAGACAACAGACCTTTAACCGGAGGTTTTCCTGATGAATTTTATAATGTTTCTGATCACTGGAATATTCTTCCTTCAGTTTCTACACTTTATGTAGGTCGTTACATAGGTGCAGGATTTGCTCTAGGTGTGAGAGGATCTATCAACAAAATTGACAAAATGGGAGATCTTCCTGTTGATGATTTAGCTTACTACGCTGTAGATGGTATGTTTTCTTATAGCTTCCGTGATGCTCTTTTTGGAGAAGGCGGTTGGTTTGACCCTTACCTAGGTGGTGGTGGTGGTTACGTGTTCATTGGCGATATGCCAAGTCACGGAACCCTTAACGGTACTGTAGGTTTAAAAATTTGGTTAAGCGATAACATTAACCTTGACTTATCTTCTACTTATAAGCATGCAATGATGCCTGGTACTTATTATACAAGACATATGCAGCACGTAGTGGGTGTAGGTTTCACTTTCGGTGGAACAGATACTGATGGTGATGGTATTTATGATGATGAAGATGAGTGCCCTGAAACTCCAGGTTTAAAAGAATTCAACGGATGTCCTGATACTGATGGTGACGGTATTAAAGATTCTGAAGATGCTTGTCCAGAAGTAGCTGGTTTACCAGAATTTAATGGATGTCCTGACTCTGATGGTGATGGTATCCCAGATAATGAAGATGCTTGTCCTGACGTTGCTGGTCCTGCTTCAACTAATGGTTGTCCTGATGCTGATGGTGACGGTGTAATTGATTCAGAAGATGAGTGCCCTAACGAAGCTGGTCCTGCATCTAACAACGGTTGCCCATTTGCTGATGCTGATGGTGACGGTGTTGCTGATAAAGATGATGACTGTCCTAACGTAGCTGGTCCTGCTTCTAACAATGGTTGTCCTGAAGTTGACGCTAGTGTACTAGAGACTTTAAATGGTGAAGCTGGTCGTATCTTATTTGATACTGACAAAGCTACAATTAGAAAAAGCTCTTATGCAACTCTTACTACAATCGCTAATATCGTAAAAGAATACCCTACTGCTTCTTTTGAAGTTGAAGGTCACGCTGATAGCCGCGCGAGTAACGCATACAACATGGATCTTTCTGAAAGAAGAGCTCAATCTGTTGTTGATTACTTAACTAGTAAAGAAGGTGTAAATGGTAGCCAATTATCTATCAAAGCTTACGGTGAAGAGCAGCCTATCGCTCCTAACACTACAGCTGCAGGTATGCAACTTAACAGACGTGTAAAGCTTACTTTAAAGTAAGACTTGATTCAGTTTAAATCTGAAATAATATATTTGGAAAACGCCCTGAGAAATCAGGGCGTTTTTTATTTTTAACTTATGACTACATTCATTGACGAAGTAATAGAAGACATCTTAAATTCTAAATTACCACTAGCTGAAACTGTGGTGATCTTACCTTCTAAAAGAGCAGGAAGCTTCTTTTTAAAGAAATTGAAAGAGCATCTTAAAGATGACGTTTGCTTTCTTCCTCAGACGCTAAGTATTGAAGAACTTATAGAGGAAATATCTGGATTAACAGCTGCTTCTCAAACACAGCTTCAGGTTGAATTGTATCATGTATATCAAAGTCAATTTGATGGAGAAACTCCAGAAGCTTTTTTGAACTTTTTAGGCTGGGGGCAAACCTTACTAGGTGATTTTAATGAAATTGATCGCCATCTGATCCCAACTGACAAATTCTTTGATTATTTATCTGCCGTAAAAGAACTCAACCATTGGTCAACTGATACCAGTTCACAACTTGTCACAAACTACCTAATATTCTGGAAGTCTATCAACACCTATTATACCAGCTATAAAAAACATTTAGAGGATTTAGGCTTAGGTTATCAAGGTATGCTTTATCGCAAAGCAGTTGACAATGTCACTTCTTTTTTAGGTGAAGACAAGCAACACTATATTTTTTGTGGTTTCAACGCTCTAAATACTGCAGAACAAGAACTCATAAAAAACTTTTTACAGCGACCTACAACAAAAATTTACTGGGATATTGACCCTTATTTTTTAAATGACAACAATCACGTTACAGCAACGTTTATAAAATCGTATTTAAAAGAATGGCCTGGCCTTAAAGAAAAGAGTCTCTTGCTTCCCAAGCAAAATTCAAGCTTCAATACTCCAAAAAATATTACCGCTACCGGTATCTCTCAAAATATTGGTCAGGTTAAATACACCGGTCAATTACTTTCTGACTTCTCAAAAGAAGAATTAGAAGATACTGCCGTTATTCTGGGTGACGAAGCTTTACTTCTACCGTTACTCAACTCTTTGCCCGCTTCCGTTAAGAATCTTAATGTAACGATGGGGCTTCCGTTAGGGCAGGTAGCACAAGCTGCTTTTTTTGAAAGTTGGTTTCAACTTCAAATCAATCATAAAGAACAAGGATATTATTATAAAGATGTACTTTCCATTTTAGATCAGCAGTATACGATATATCTTCTAGGAGATGAGCGAAAAAATCTAAAAAAGGAAATCACCCAAAAGAATTTGGTTTTTGTCAAGCCAAATGATCTTAATAAAGAAGCTTCAGAAAATTATAAGCTACTTTTTAATTCTTGGAATGAAAACACCTCAAAAGCTTTAGAGCAAATTTTAAAAGGTATTCAATGTTTGAAAGAGATTCTGTTTCCGGAGCAAAATTGGCTTCAGCTTGAATTTCTGCACGCATTTTTAGAGCTATTTACGCGATTAACAAACTTAAATGAAGCCTATCCATACCTCAACGATATTAAAACCCTCAAACAGTTTTATAAAGATTTACTGAGTCAGGAGACTTTAGATTTTAGAGGTGACCCTTATCAAGGACTTCAGATTATGGGGGTTCTAGAATCTCGGGTTCTTGATTTTAAAAATATAATCATCACTTCTTTAAATGAAGGCACATTTCCGTCAGGAAAAAGTCAAAATAGTTTCATCCCTTTTGATTTAAAGATTGAATATAAACTGCCCACCTACCGCGAGAAAGACGCGATTTATGCGTATCACTTTTTTAGACTGTTACAACGCGCCGAACATATAAATCTCATTTACAACAATGAAGCTGGTGGCTTAAACAGCGGTGAGAAAAGCAGATTTTTATTACAGTTAGCAACAGATCCTGACGCAAATTATACATACATTGAACAAAGTGCTTCTGCTTCAGTAAGGCTTGAACCCCAAACGCTCAAAGAAATAGAAAAAACACCCACTATAATCGAAGCTATAAAAAAGCATGCGGCTTCAGGGTTTTCGCCTTCAGCATTAACGACCTATATACGCAATCCTGTTGATTTTTATTATAAATATGTTTTAGGTATTAAAGAGCTCGATGAAGTTGAAGATGTAATCGCACACAATACATTAGGGACCGTTGTTCACGAAACGCTAGATACTCTATACAAGCCTTACCTAAACACCATACTTTCTAAAGAAATTGTAGAGAAAATGCTGAGCACAATTGATGCGGAAGTTAAGCGCCAGTTTGAACTCAACTACAATGCGATCAATATCAAAACCGGGAAAAATCTCATTATTTTTAATGTTGCAAAACAATTTGTGACTAATTTTTTAAATCAGGAATTGCAAACCATAACCTCTGGTAGCGAGATTATTATTAAAGATCTTGAGACAAAATATGTGGCTCAGCTTTCTCCTGAAATTTGTATTAAAGGAACCGTTGACCGCGTAGATCAAATAAATGGAGTAACCCGTATTTTAGATTATAAAACAGGAAAAGTAGATACCCCACAATTAGTAATTAAAGATTGGGACGAATTAATCACAGATTATAAAAAGCAGTCTAAAGCCTTTCAGGTCTTGTGTTATGCTTTGATGATTTCTAAAAAAGAAACGCTACCTGAACAAGTTGAAGCCGGTATTATTTCCTTTAAAAATCTGAACAAAGGATTTTTAAAACTCACTGAAAATAAAAACTCAAACATTACACAAGAACTTCTGGAAACCTTTGAAAGCTATTTGCTCAAGCTTATTGATGAAATAGTAAATAGTTCTGTTCCGTTTATTGAAAAAGAAGTTTAAAACTAATTCCATATTTTTTTCGTTATATAGTATACTAAAAATTACAGAGATTTTTAGCATACTTTTGGTTCCTCTTTTGCAATATAGAGCTGTAAGCGTATCTAACACTTACACCCTTTAAATAATAAATTATGAGAAAACTAATTTTAAGTTTTATTTTAATGCTAGCATCTTTTCAACTAGCAAGCGCACAAGAGTGGACAACAGATATAAACAAAGCAAAACAATTGGCTGCAAAAGAACATAAACCTATTATTTTGGTTTTTCAGGGCTCAGATTGGTGTGCACCGTGCATCAAACTAGATAAAGAAATCTGGCAAGCAGATTCTTTTAAAACCTATGCTAAGACTCATTATATAATGCTACAAGCAGATTTTCCACGGAAAAAGAAAAATGCGCTTCCTGCAGATTTACAGGCCGCTAATAATAAACTTGCCGAAAAATACAATCCCAATGGTTATTTTCCATTCGTTGTCGTTTTAGATGAAAAAGGTAATGTTTTAGGAAAAACGGGCTACGAGAAAACCGCGCCTGAAGCTTATATAAAAAACCTCAACGCCTTTTTATAAGTTTATGCGATTTGCAACGGTTTCCATTTTACTGTTTTTATGCAGTCAAATCTTAAGTGCACAAGAGACTTATAAACGCACGCTCAAACTGATGGGTAGTCGTTTTGATATAACGGTAGTTGCAGCAAATAAAACTCAAGGTGACGCATATATAGACTTGGCTGTTGCCGAAATCACACGAATTGAAAAATTGATTTCATCCTGGGATCCCAATTCTCAAACTTCTCAAATTAATGCCGATGCCGGAAAAATTCCGGTTAAGGTTGATCCAGAATTGATACAACTCATACAACGGTCACTCGGGATTTCAAAACTCACTGATGGGGCTTTTGATATCAGTTACGCGTCGATGGATAAAATCTGGAAGTTTGACGGTAGTATGACCATGATGCCTTCAGAGCAAAAAATTGCCCAATCTGTAGCGAAAGTAGGCTATGAAAATATAGTTATAGATCCTGTTGAACAAACTGTCTTTCTTAAAAAAGAAGGAATGAAAATTGGTTTTGGTGCAATTGGTAAAGGTTATGCTGCTGATCGCGCTAAAGAATTACTGATTCAAAATGGTGTCACTTCAGGAATTATAAACGCATCTGGTGATATGAATACCTGGGGAAAGCAAACTTCTGGCGAACCGTGGAAGGTAGCCATTACAAACCCGCTAGATAAAAATAAGGTGTTTGCATTATTGCCCGTAATAAATAGTGCCGTTGTAACATCCGGAGACTATGAAAAATACGTAACTTTCAATAACATCCGTTATTCACACATTATAGATCCGCGTAGTGGATACCCCGCTACCGGAATCATTAGCGCAACAGTTTTTGCTTCAAAAGCAGAACTGGCAGATGCTCTGGCGACATCTGTATTTGTGATGGGGATTGAAGTTGGGCTCAATCGCATCAATCAACTGCCTAACATTGAATGTATAATTATTGATGAGAATGGCACCGTTCATAAATCAGATCATATAGAAATTCAGAAACCATGATAAAAAAACTAAGTCTTGTAGTTGTTTTGGCATTTATGTTTACCAGTTGCGTTGCTGTTAAAGAATATGAGAAGGTAAACATTAATGATCCTGATATGGCACTAGCAGATAAACCTGCAGACCGCAATGTTTCTACTTTTCATTCTTATCGTGAGGCGGCAGCAGGAGCTAACGGAGGTAAGACCGGCGGAGGTTGCGGTTGTAATTAATTCAAAAAACTATGCTTAAAAACTACTCTATTTTAGCCCTATTCTTTTGTATTAATACATTAGCATTCGCACAGCAAGATCAATCTGAAAACACATATAAAAAACGGGTTTTAGAAACTACCGAAATTGACCTATTGAGTAGCTATTATGGGCAGCAAGGTAATAATGCTGCGGTTAGCGGTGGTTTGGGAACCGAAGAATTAACTGATGCGACAGGAACTATTGTGGTCTCAATCCCTATAAATGCTGATGCTATTTTAACCATAGATGCAGGGGTTTCGGCATATACATCTGCATCTTCTTCAAACATCAATCCTTTTGACGGAAGTAATGGCGCTGATATTTATCAGGCATCTTCGGGAGCATCACGCAGCGATACCTGGGCTAATCTTACGGGTTCTTACACCCACAACTCAGATGACCGTAACAAAATATGGTCTGCAAAAGCTTCGGTATCTTCAGAATACGACTATTTTTCTATTGGTTTTGGTGGAAGCTATACCCGTCTCTTCAATGAAAAAAATACCGAATTGAGCATAAGAGCTAATGTTTATTTAGATACCTGGACTACTATTTATCCTATCGAATTGAGACCCGGTGCTGCCTATGGCGATTCTAACTACAATCCCACTTTTACACCATTTAATGATAAAGGCAGAAACTCGTATTCGTTAGGTTTTGGTTTCTCTCAAATACTATCTAAAAATGTGCAAGGTTCGCTAGCGCTAGATCTGGTTCAGCAAAGTGGTTTATTATCTACACCTTTTCAACGGGTTTATTTTAGCGACAGCCCAGATGTCTTCTTTGATAATTTTCAACTGGCTGATGACGTAGAACGCTTACCCAATAATCGCTTTAAAATTGCTGCAGGCGGTAGGTTAAATTATTACATAAATGCTGCACTAGTTTTGCGTTCCTATTACCGGTATTATACAGACGATTGGGGCATAAACTCACATACCGCCAGTCTTGAGATTCCTGTAAAACTAGGCGATAAGTTTACTGTTTATCCGTCTTACCGCTATTATACGCAAACAGCCGCAGATCAATTTGGGGCTTATGAAACGCACCTTTCTACTGATACGTTCTATACATCAGATTATGACCTGTCTAAGTATAATGCCAATCAGTTTGGTTTCGGTATAAACTATACTGATATTTTTGCTAATTTCCATCTACTACAATTTGGTCTTAAAAGCATTGATCTTAAATACTACAATTATAAACGAAATACCGGACTCAGTTCAAACATCATCACTGCCGGATTTAAATTTGTTCAAGACTAAAGCATTATTGTCGCTTTAATTTTTCGATAAACGAAAGAGAACTTATACTTTTAAGCCAATGTAAATTTATTGGGGTTTACCCTTCTCTATTTATTTACAGAAACAATATAATTTTTAAATCTCGGGGCCCGAGTAAAACCTTTTAGTCAATGAATTTTTTCAATCGAAAATTGACCTTAGCAACTCTTGTTTTAGGAGGGGTTGCAATAGGTATCGCGCAAGAAGCGCAAGGCAATCAACAACTTTTTAGTGAGTTCTTAGAACATAGCGGTAATGAGTTTCGCACCGCAACCGGCAAACCGGGTGAGCACTACTGGCAAAACGAAACCGATTATAAAATTGAAGCCACACTAGATGATAAAGCACATACCATAACCGGTAAACTTACTTTAGAATATACTAACAACAGTCCACAAACACTTGATTTTATCTGGATGCATCTGGAGCAAAATCGCTTTACAGAAAATTCACGTGGAAATCTAACAACTCCTATAGGCGGTAATCGCTATAACGGCGATGTAGACGGCGGTTACACCATTACAAATCTTAAGGCAAAAGTAAAACGCAGCACTTCATCAAAACACATCATTACAGATACGCGTATGCAAGTGTTTTTTGATGAACCGATTCCCGCTGATGGCGGTAAAGCAACCATTTCTATGGACTTTACCTATAAAATTCCGGTGAAAGGAATGGATCGTATGGGACGTTTAGAAACCAAAAATGGCACCATCTACGCGTTAGCTCAGTGGTATCCTCGTGCAGCTGTTCTTGATGATATTGAAGGATGGAATATTGAGCCTTATCTAGGCGCTGGTGAATTCTATTTAGATTATGGTGATTATGAATTCAAAATTACTGCACCGTATAACCACATTGTAGTGGCTTCTGGAGCATTACAAAATGAAAAAGATGTGCTTTCTGCTACAATGCGTGATCGTATGGAAAAAGCAGAAAATAGCGACGAGACGGTTTATATTGTTAAACCTGAAGAATTAGATAATATGTCTTTACGCGCAAAACAAAGCGGTACATTAACGTGGAATTTTAAAATGGAAAACACCCGTGATGTAGCTTTTGCTTCTTCTAAAGCTTTTATCTGGGATGCCGCAAAAATCAATTTACCTAGCGGAAAAAAAGCAGTAGCACAATCGGTTTATCCTATTGAAAGTGATGGTCAGGAAGCCTGGACGCGTTCTACTGAATACACCAAGCATTCAATTGAAAATAATTCTGAAATGTGGTATGAATACCCATATCCTGTTGCAGTAAATGTAGCTGCAGATATAGGCGGAATGGAATATCCGGGACTGAGCTTTTGCAGCTGGAAATCTACAAGTGCCGGACTTTGGGGCGTTACAGATCACGAGTTTGGCCACAACTGGTTCCCAATGATTGTGGGCACAAACGAACGCCGCTATGCGTGGATGGATGAAGGCTTCAACACCTTTATCAACTATTACAGTACAATGAAATTCAACAATGGTGAATATCCTGCACGATTGAATCAAACTCGTAATTCTGTAAGCTGGTACACAAGTCCATCGCGTGAGGGAATAGACACCTATCCAGATGCCGTTAATTTGAGAAACTTAGGTATGATCGCTTATGCAAAACCAGCACAAGGTCTGCTTATGTTGCGTGAGTATATTTTAGGACCAGAACGTTTTGACAACGCATTTAAGTCTTACATCAAAACCTGGGCGTACAAACATCCACAACCGCGAGATTTTTTCAATCATATGGAAAATGTAGCCGGTGAAAACTTAGCCTGGTTCTTTAAAGGATGGTTCTACGGTACCGGAAATATTGATCTGGCTGTAAACAGTGTAAGACCCTATCAAGGTAATTATGTAATTAGTATTTCTAATGAAGGTGATATCCCAATGCCGGTTAAAATGCTGGTAACTTTTGATGATAAAACCACGCAATTGGTCGAATTACCAGTAGAAATCTGGCAACGTGAAAACAGCTGGAATTATATGCTGAACACAGATAAGAAAGTGAGCAAAGTGGAGCTTGATCCTAACAAGATCTTACCAGATGTAAACTTCTCTAACGACAGCTGGCCGGTATCTCAATACCAGAATTAAGAATTCTGTTTTATAACTACAACCCCCGAATGATTATCATTCGGGGGTTTTTTATGCTCGTATGCGGAGTGTAACAAACTTTTGTTTTGCACTACTTATAGTTAAACAAATCATCAATTAATTATGGAAATTCAACCTAACAACCTCAGTACCTTTAGAGTTCTTTTTATCATAAAAGGAATCTTCAATCTTCTCGGTGCTTTATTCTTTGTGGGTTACGGCTTTTTTATGAATATGCTTTTTAGTGAAGTAGGACACGATGCTTCGGCACCTTTTGAAATGTCTACATTCTTTGGTATCATAAGCGGTTTAGGTTTTGTTGTCTGTCTTATTTTTGGGATTGTGACACTCATAGCGGCTAAATATATTGGCGAAGCACGTAATTATACTTTTGTTCTTATAGCTTCAATAATGAACTGTCTTACGGGGATTTTAGGTATTCTTCTGGGTGTTTTTGCTATTTTAGAGATCAACAAACCGCATGTTAAAGTACTATTTGATCAGAATCAATAGAGTATTTTCTATTGACTACAATTCAATATTAGTTTAAGAATCAACTTAATCTCAATTGATTTTAGAGTAGAATAACCTACTTGAATATGAAAATTGTATTTCATCAAAATCCTTTCAAGATTTCTGTTATCTTTGCTCTTTAAATTAAAGGCAATGAGGTCTGCCTCAAACCGCTTCAAATGAAGCTGATGACTTCTACTAAAAACGGCCACAGACGTGAGTCGCAGTAGAATCATTTATATACGGCAGTATGAACATAGACAAATTAAAGCGCTCAATATCTTCCATTGAGCAAATTCCTACTCTGATTTACCTTTTTAAATGGATTATCATTTGCACCTTGATTGGAGCAATTGCTGGTAGTATTTCGGCATTTTTTCTACTCAGTCTAGAGTGGGCGACTAACTATCGCGAATCTCATTTATGGATTATCGCCTTACTTCCTATAGGTGGTTTTATCGTAGGTCTTTCTTATCATTTATATGGAAACAGTGTTGTAAAAGGTAATAACCTCCTGCTAGAAGAATTTCACTCACCCAAAAAAGTGATACCTTTTAAAATGGCACCGCTAGTGCTTTTTGGTACGATTGCCACACATCTTTTTGGAGGTTCTGCCGGTCGTGAAGGCACTGCTGTACAGATAGGTGGTGCAGTTGCAGATCAGTTTACCAAACTTTTAAAACTGAATGATCAAGATCGAAAAATTCTCCTGATTGCCGGTATTAGTGCCGGTTTTGCTTCGGTTTTTGGTACGCCACTCGCCGGAGGTATTTTTGCTCTAGAAGTACTTATTTTAGGCAGAATTCGTCTGGATGCTATTGTGCCAAGTTTTCTAGCTGCTGTACTGGCTGATTATTTTTGTCAGGCCTGGGATGTGGGTCATACGCATTATCACATCCATTCTATTGCCGAAATGAGTCCGGTAAATCTCTTATGGGCGCTACTCGCAGGAGTTATTTTTGGCTTGGTTAGTATGCTTTTCTCAAAAAGCACACATTTCTGGGGATCACAATTTAAAAAATACATAAAGTATCCGCCCTTACGGCCATTTATTGGCGGTGCAGTGATCGCCGTTGCAGTATATTGTATTGGCACCACAAAATACATTGGACTTGGCATACCTATCATTGTAGACTCGTTTAGTGAAGGGATGAACAAATATGACTTCCTAGTAAAAGTTTTATTTACCTCATTCACGCTGGGTGCTGGTTTTAAAGGTGGCGAAGTAACTCCGTTATTTTACATTGGTGCAACCCTTGGTAATGCACTGATCTGGTTTATTCCATTACCTATGGATTTGCTAGCCGGGATGGGTTTTGTTGCGGTTTTTGCCGGTGCGACTAACACACCTATTGCCTGTACAATTATGGGTATTGAACTTTTTGGTATTGAATCTGGCGTGTTTATCGCCATCGCATGCAGCACTGCTTACCTTTTCTCGGGTCACTCCGGTGTTTATACTTCACAAATTATAGGAAGCCCTAAAAACACGCATTACAACAGTGAAAAAGGCATCAGCCTGTCTGAAATAAGCAAGAGTAGGGAAAAGAACGAATCTTAAGTTCATTTAAAACAAAACCCCATAGATTCAAATCTACGAGGTTTCTACAAAAAACACGTCTTTGGAAAACGCTTAATAAACCAAGGTCTGGATACTATGGGCTGATATTTCTACAGTAGTTTCAGCCCCATTAATATATACTGAATAGGAAATATTTTCATTGGTTTTATTCATGACTACTGTAACCAGTGAATCATCATTATTTTTAAAAGTTGTACTCAATAAAACACTCCTGCTTACCGCAGAACTTAAACGTTTGGCCTCTGGCTTTATGAATTTTGAAAAATGTCCTATGTAGTAATAAGAAGGCGTGTAAATCAATTCACCAGTTGTCGTGTCGGCGTGAATAGGCGCAAAACAAAAATTGCCTACATGGTTAGGACCTCCATTTTGATCCAGAAGGATATTCCAATCTGTCCAGGCTACCGTACCATTATTAAAATCATGTATCATTTGCTCACCGTAGCGCTCACCATTAGGCCAATATTGATATCGGGAAGCATCAAATTTTTCGATACATCCTTCGGTAAACATTAATTTTTTATCAGGAAAAGCCTCGTTAACACGATTGACATTTTCGTAAAGGGGCTCTGCGCCGGTCCACGTCTCATACCAGTGAAAACCAGTTCCCCAGGTATATTTAGCTGCTTCAGGATCTTCAAAAATGACATTAGAACGGTTAACCATTAGATCCCGGTTATGATCCCAAACCACGATATTTTTAGCTCCTAATCCTTCCCTTTCTAAGGTAGGCCCCAAATAATCTTTCAAAAAATCCCGCTCATCTTCAGCAGTGTAAATACATGACTCCCAGGTCTGTGTAGCCATAGGTTCGTTCTGAATGGTAAGCCCCCATATTGGCATTCCTTCAGCTTCATACGCCTTGATAAATTTGGCATAATAATTTGCCCAGTTCTGACGAAATTCCGGCTTCAACTTTCCACCTTTCAGCATAGAACCGTTTGTTTTCATAAATGCAGGTGGACTCCAGGGACTAACATACAGAGTAATTGCTCCACCGGCAGTTTCCGTAGCTTTCTTGATCATAGGGATGCGATACTCCTTATCATGCGCTATAGAAAATGTTTTTAAGTCTGCATCCCCTTCTTCTACATAGGTATAACTCTCTGGACTGAAGTCTGAACTGTGAATGGTTGTGCGCAACAACGAATAACCTATTCCTTTTTCAACATCATAGTAAGCATTGAGCAACTCTTGTTTCTTAGCTGCACTCAATCCATCAAAAATTACAGCACTTGCATCTGTAATAGCTCCGCCAATTCCTAACAGGCTTTGATGCTTTTTATTAGGATTAATAAAAATCGAGATTTCTGTTTCTAAAGGTTGTACGGCTGGTTTAAAGCTTAGGGTTTCGGTTTCAGCAAGTCTTAAACCTGAATCTTTTGAAGTAGTATAAACTTGAATCTTTTTATTCAGAAAATCTACTTTCTGTGCTGAAATCAGGCTTGAGTTTATACAAAGCACAAAACAACTGAAATAGTATATAAAATTTTTCATCTTTAGTTTTTTAGTTAAAATACCAGAGTACCTATGTCCCCGGAATCAAGTTTTACCAAAAGGTTAGCCTCGTTGATCTCTACCTGAATTTCTTTATCTTTTTCTGTAGTGTTCTGAAGAATAACAACTATTTCTCCATCAGGCGTTTTATAGGCTACATTAGGAATCTCGTCAGTCATTGTAGACGCGATACGCACCGAGCCCGGTTTAACAAATTTTGAAGCCTGCCCTATTATATAATACGCTGGCTCACGCTGCACGGTATCACCACTAATGGTTACGGCACCCAGACATCGGTCACAGCCACCACGATCTGTATGCGGATCCTGATTTTTATCAGCTGCCAGGTTCCATTCTAAAACAGTTTTAGACCAATTGCGCGGTGCTCCTATAATCAGGTTTTTTGTATGCCAGGAAAGTTCTTTAGCAAAATCACCCGGTGCTCCTACCCACTGTTCAGTAAAATATAAGTTTTTATCAGGGTGTTCATCGTGCACTTTTTCAAGTGCATTGATATTCCCTCCATATAAGTGAAAAGCCGAACCATCAATATATGGAGCCGCTTCCGGATCGTTTAATATTTCAATAGGATAATCAGGACGGTCTGCATTGTGATCATAAATAATAATCTTAGTCTCAACACCTTCGCTTTTAAATAGGGGCCCTAAATGATTTTTAATGAACTCAGCCTGTTCTGAAGCCTTCATCAAAAGACTTGGATTATTACCCGGATGTAAGGGCTCATTTTGTATCGTTACCGCATCTATAGTGATGCCATAAGCTTGCATTGCTTTTATGTATTTCACAAAATAAGCTGCATAAGCATGGTAGTATTCCGGCAATAAACTTCCACCACGGGTATCTCCGTTATCTTTCATCCAAACCGGAGGTGACCACGGCGAACCCAGAATCTTAATATCTGGATTTATACTCAAAATCTCTTTTAAAACCGGCACCAAATGCACGGTATCCTGAGCTAAAGAAAAATGCTCAAGCGTTTCATCTGTTTCTCCTTTTGGTAAATCATTATAGGAAAATGGAGCAGCATCCAGATCAGAAGCACCAATACTCAATCTTAAATAGCTCACTCCTAATTCTGAAGTAGCAAAAAGTTCGTTAAGCAACTCTGCTCGTGCCGTATCACTCATTTTGTGAATATGCATTGCACTACCGCCGGTAAGGGTATAACCAAAGCCGTCCATCGTTTGGTAGGTGATTGAATCTGTCACACTAATGACCTCATCAATTAGCGCGCTGTCTATAGTTTTTGAAAGGATTTTTCGTTCTTCAATCAGGGATTTCTCATCAAGAGAAGTTATGTAAATCAAAGCCTCATCAGATTTTTTTTCTGAAACAGAGCAACTCTGGATCAAGCTGAAAAGACAGATAAGCAGGTAGGGGTAATGATTCAATTTCATTTAAGGAAGTACTTAATTTATTTGCTGATTTTAAGGCTTTCTAGATTGAAGCCTCCTTGTTCAATTTGAAGTTTTATCGTGTTTATTCCACTATTCAGTTTTACCTGTTGCGGTGGAGTCCAATTCCATCCTTGTGAATTCTCCAAGATTTTAAAACTGCTTGTTTCAAGCTGATTGACGTTAACAGAAATCAAGCCCGAATCACTTTCTGAACTGACTTTTAAAGAAAGCTTATAATCACCTGCTTCTTTGACGTTTATCGTATACTTAAGCCACTCCTCAGCTTGCAAATCGCCTACATAAATAAGCCCATCGTTATCTCTGAAAATATCCACTCCATCGTTGCGATATGTTCTTCCCAAATTCCAGCTCTGACGCTCCTTGCCTGTCGAAATATGGTAATTTGCAGATACAGTGTCATGGTAAGCAATACCGTCTGTGCCCAAATCGTAATCAGCGGCTTGAATCATCAGTTCATTCTCGAGACGATTAATTTTAAAAGGGATAGCTTGCTGGCTCTGGGGCTGTCTAATCATAGCATCAATTACATCATAATGCACGATACAGTTTTCTATTTTAGTATTTTCTGCTAATTGCATCAAAGCCTGAAAAGCTTCTGCCTGACCTGGTTTGTCTCCACTCCCGCTCCAATAATCTAAAAGAAGCTGATAACCGGGATTTACCTGAATTTCTAATGGATTATTGAATCCTAACTTTTTAAGAGGCCACCAGCACCAACCAATGTTATTTTTTTCCATGAGAGCAATGGCATCTTTAAACCACACATTTGAATTTTCACCTGATTCTCCCAACCAAATAGGTATGTTGTATTGTTTACGGTAATCTAAAAACTGCTGAATGGATTCAAGATTGTTGTAATTCCAATATTTATGAAAACTCAGTACCATATTATCATCCCAAGGTGGTAACATACCCTTGTAATTATTACCCCAGCCGTTACCTTCAATAATTATAATATGATTTTCATCGACCTCCCGCACTGCCTTTGTTAGCTTTACAAGAAGTTGACGCAATGCTTTATTGTCAACATCTTCAATACCATTTTTATTTTTTCCTTCTTCAAAAGTCCAGTTTGGTTCATTGATCAAATCATAGGCAGCTACCCAGGTTTCATCTTTATAACGCTGGGCTATTTTTTGCCACAAGGCAGTGAGTTTATTCTGATTTTCTTGACTTTCCCATAAAGCCGGTTGTGAAGGATCTCTATCTGAAATATTCAAATCATGACCTTGCCCCCCTGGAGCAGCGTGCATATCTAAGATTAAATACATTTTATTTGCCTTACACCATGAAAGCAAGGAATCTGTAAGACGGAAACCTTCTTCAAGCCAAGTATTTTCGCCTTTAACAGGTTCCTCGTTTACCGGAAGGGTAAACAGATTATAATGCAAGGGTAAACGTATAGAATTGAATCCCCATTTTTTAAGAGAATCAACATCACGCTTTTGCATATGCTTTTTACGCCAGGCATTGTAAAAAGTTGTGGTCTTCTCTTTACCTACCAATTGCTCCACATGTTCTTTAAAAATATACTGCTGTCCTGAAAATGGAACCTTAAGCATATAGCCTTCCTGAAGCATAAAACCGCCTAGACCAATGCCACGAAGCAATATATTATTCCCCTGCTCATCAACGATTTTGGCATTTTCAGCTTTTAAAAAGCCCTGACTATGACCACTTATACCGCATAATAAAATTACAAACAGGGCAAACTTTAATTTTCTCATAGTTTTATTTTACTCCCAGATGAATGTTCCTACCGCTCCTGCATCTAATGAAGTGACTACCCATTTACCCTTATATTTTATATTAAATGGAAGGTTTGTAGACCCATCATTTTCAACAATAAGTACTTTTTTACCTTCGGGAGTTAGAAAAGCGACATTGTGTAAATCACCTTTTATAGCACTATCAATACGTACGGATCCTGCAGGTACAAACTTTGATGCCTGTGCTACAATATAATACCCTACATTTCTGGTAACGCTAGATCCATTGAGGGTTAATGCTCCTTTACAAACTGTGCACCCACCATCTGTATGTGGACCAAATCCAGAGTCGTTGGCTAAATTCCACTCCAGAGCATTTTTACTCCAGTTACGCATAGAGCCTATGATTACATTTTTTAAATGCCACTTAAGCGTTCCGCCAAAATCATCCTGAGAGGAATTGTATTGCTCTGTGAAATACACATTTTTATCAGGAAAAGCATTGTGCACAGTACTCAAAGCTGCGATATCCCCAGCATAGAGGTGAAAAGCAGATCCATCTACAAATGTATTTGCACTAGCATCATTTAAGATTGAAATGGGATACTGGGGATTATCGCAATTGTGATCATATACCACTATTTTTGTATGTATTGAAGCCGCAGACAACGATGGCCCTAAATTGTTTTTTATAAAATTTGCTTGCTCAACTGCAGACATTTCCATACTCGGATTATTACCACCATGCAAAGGTTCATTTTGAGGGGTAAGCGCATCTATAGTTATTCCTTCTGCTTGCATAGCATTTAAGTATTTTACCCAGTAATTTGCATATACCTCATAATATTCCGGCTTTAAACTCCCACCTAAAAAGCTGTTCTTATCTTTCATCCAAACCGGTGCAGTCCATGGGGAAGCCATAATTTTAATTTCCGGATTAATGGCTACTATTTCCTTTAGTAAGTCAATAACACCTCGATCTTTTTCTATACTGAATTCTGAAAGATCTTCATCGGTCTCACCCGCAGGCATATCATTATAAGTAAAGGGAGCTTCATTAAGGTCTGAAGCACCTACACTTATTCTCAAGTAACTAATTCCAATATCATTGGTACTTGTACCGAAAAGTTCCTGAAGTAAATCTTGCTTTTTAGCAGCTGGTAATGCATTAATCACTTGAGCACTACCACCGGTTAATGAAAACCCAAAACCATCAACCGTCTGAAAGGTCATTGACTCATCTACCTCTATGTTTGTGTAACCATTAGGGCTAGAACTAAAACTTAAATTACCAGACTGTTTAGCCAATGCTGCGCTACGATCGCCTTTGGTCAACCAAAAATCCATGTCATTTGCAGATCCTGAAGGTTCTGTAGGTGTGGTGGGGCTCTCCGGATTTTCAGGAATTTCTGTCACCTCATCATCGGTTGAAGAAGAGGAACAACTATACAGAAATGCAGGAATTAGCATTACATAAATAAGTGCGCGAAAAAGTCTTTTAGGTATTTTCATTTTCAATAATTTTTTAATAAAATGCAGTATTGGATAATTACCCAATACTGCGTAGTTTGACTAATTCGCACTTCCTCTAAACTCAACATTGCTTACCGAGATACCGGTAGAGCCTAAATTTTTTCCACCGCTTTTTATAACTACATATACAGTACCAGACTGCTCAAAACTCATTGAGTTTCCAGATCCTGCACAGCTAATTTTAGAAAGTTTTCCATCAAAAGCATTATTTCCGCAACCAGCCCAGGTATTTAAAGCTATTCTAGTACCATCTGCCGAGTAATCCTGATTTTGAACCGGAGGTGTTGGTGAAACATATACTTCAAACCAAGTTTCTGTAGCACCGCTTCCGAAAACTTTCATGTCAATTGTATAGGTTTTATTTGCCTCTACCACTACAGACTGAAACAAACCTTGCTGATTGTTATCTCCACCTACAATAGTTGCACTACCTTCATTAAAGGTCCAATACGTGCCTGAATCACTAATTTGTAAGATGCTCCATTCATCATGATCTGCCTGATTTTCAAAAGTTCCACCTTTAATTAGATTTCCTGCAACAGGATCAGAAGTTGCAACCGTAACATCTTGAGAAGATTCGTTTATAATTCCGCCACGGCCATAAGCCTGATGTGTTATGGTATATTCACCTGCATCTGGTAGAAAAATCTCTTCTGTAAATGAACCTGCATAAAAACCATCTCCGGTATTCCAAAGAGATTTTAAAACATTATCCCGGTTTGCATCTAATACAAAACGGTTAGGCTCGCCACTTACAGCTTCTACAGTAAAAGAAGCATCTACATTAGGATCGCTAAGGCCATTACCATTTGTAACTTCATCTGGCTGGCAAGCTGTTAAGCCCAATAAGGCAACAAAAAGACTTGCGAAGCCAATGGATTTTGATTTTATAATTTGTGATGTCATATCTAAAACACTTGGATTAATAATTAGGATTCTGAACGATTAGTGTATTTTCTAATTCGTTAAGTGGAATAGGTAATATTTCATTTTTACTTGCTGTAAACCCACGGTCTGCCAGAACAGATGCTGCTCTATCTGTACGAACCAGGTCAAACCAGCGATGTCCTTCTCCTGCAAGTTCACGGCGGCGTTCTAACATTATATTATCCATACTAACAGGTACCGGTGCAAGACCTACACGGGCACGTACAGCATCAAGTAATGCCTGTGCTCTAGCACCTGAAGCACCCAGAGCTTCGGCTTCCATCAGATAGGTATCTGCAAGCCTTATGATATATACGTTTTGTCTGTAGTTTAATTCAACATTTCCACCACCTGTTGATTTTTCAGAATTAAGAGGCATAAATTTTTTGAGAAAATAACCAGTGTCTTTATTACCCGGCGTATAAGTAGCTTCTCCTGCAGCTTCTAATGCTTTTAGATCTGCAATTGTAGCGTCAAACCTGGGGTCACCATTTAAAACATCATATAAACCTTGAGTTACGGTATTAAAACTCCATCCCCCTGCGTAATCAGGCGCAGAAGAACCAGCAGTTCTAGAGTAACCACGCGGACCTACCATTTGATTTACAGTATTTCCTTCATTTTGACCACCACCCCAAATGTCATAATTAACGTTGGCAAGACTGGTTGCAGCAACTTCAAGAATTGATTCTGAATTAAACTCGTTGTCTAGACTGAATAGATCTGCAAAATTATCTACCAATTTATAGCCATATTTACTCGTTCCGCCGGGAGTACCATTTACCTCTGCAAATTGTTGAGCGGCCATCTGGTTTTTGTCTTCATACAAGTAAACTTTTCCTAATAAAGCCTGCACACTCCCTTGTGTTAGACGCCCGGCTTCATTCTCTAAATCTGTGATACGTGACGGTAGGTCAGGTAAAGCTTCAGTTAAATCTGTTTCAATTTGTGCATATACCGCTTCCGGATCTGCCTGTTCAATATTGTAAATCTCACTGGTCAAAATAGGTTCCGTAAACAAAGGCACATTTCTGAACAATCTAACCAATTCAAAATAGTAGTATGCTCTTAGTGCCTTTGCCTCTGCTGTAAACCGAGTACGCAAGGCTTCATCCATAGGTACATCTGGTAATTTTTGCAGTAAAATATTTGTTCTGAAAACACCTTGAAAATAATCGTTCCAGAAACTCCCTGGAATTGTGGAAGCATCTATACTGTAATTAGAAAATGACTGAATGCCAATACCATCTGAGGGTCCACCGCCACCGGCAAAAAAATCGTCAGATCCTGCATTCATCATAGTGATCATATTTTCAAAACTTTTTGACTGCTTACCCATAATGTCATAGGTTGCTACAAGCCCTGAGTATGCCTCACTCTCATTTGAATAATAGTTGTCAACTAATGGCTGCCCTAATGGATCAAGCTCTATATATTCTTTAGAACATGAAAGCAAAGAAGCTGTCATTAAAAGTCCGACAGCCGGATATAAAATTGTTTTTAGTTTCATAACTCTAGTTTTTTAAAATTGAATGTTAAGACCTACAAGTCCTGTTCTCGCCTGTGGATAAAACCCTCTGTCTATACCAAAAATGCCGCCCCCTATTTCAGGATCAAAACCGGTATACTTTGTGAATGTAAATAGGTTTTCTCCCGTTAGGTAAACTCTTAAGCGGGTTAACCCTATATCTTCTATGACCTCCCGTTTAAGTGAATACCCTAACTGAACCGTTTTGATTCTCAAATAATCTCCTTTTTCTAGGTAAAAGTCAGATGGGTTCGTAAAGTTGTTATTGCTATCTACGTTACTCAGGCGCGGGAATGTATTAGAAGTTCCTTCACCCGTCCAGCGGTTGAGAGCTTCTGTCTGATAGTTAGCATTGCTAATATCAAGACGTCTTAAACCCTGAAAGATCTTATTACCTGCAGCTCCTTGAGAAAATACCAGTAAATCAAAGTTTTTATAGTCAAGGTTTAAGGTCAGACCAAAGGTATATTTAGGAATTGAACTACCTAAAAACTTTCGGTCATCTGATGTTATAGAACCGTTGTCATCAACATCTTCATATCTAAAATCTCCAGGAACAGCATTAGGCTGAATAACGACTCCTTCAGAGTTTACATAAGAATCTATTTCCTGCTGATTTTGAAAAATTCCGCGCGTTTGAAAGCCAAAAAATGAATTGTAAGGCTGACCTAAAGCCGTTCTTGTTATAGGATAGGTGCTAGACTGAAACCCGGCTCCACCAGATAAAAAGTCAATACCGTTACCTAAATAAACTACTTCGTTTTGTAGATAAGAAAGGTTTCCATTAAGAGAAACATTGAGTTCCCCAAAAGTTTTAGAATATCCTAATTCTATATCAAAACCTTTATTTACCATATCTGCAACATTTGCAGAAGGACTGCCGGTTGCACCTACATATCCCGGTAGACGTACATCTTGTAAAATACCTACTGTTTTTTTGTTGTAAAAATCAACAGTCATCGTAAGGTTGTTGAAGAAACGCGCATCAAAACCTATGTTGCTTTGTCTGGTTTCTTCCCACTTAAGATCTGGGTTTGCCGGTGCATTAGGACTGTTACCTATCACCACTGCAGAAACGTTACCAAAGGTGTAATTTCGACCTGCACCTATTGTAGAAAGATATCTAAAGTCGCCTATAGCATCGCTACCAACAACACCATAACCTCCACGTAGTTTAAACTGATTTACAACATCATTTTCTTTCCAGAAATCTTCTTTTAAAGGATTCCATCCTAAAGAGAAAGATGGGAAAAAACCATACTTATTATTTGATCCAAAACGCGAAGAACCATCTCGGCGAACGATACCGGTTACCAAGTACTTCTCTTTATAATTATAAGTAAGGCGTGAAAAAAGAGACGTTACTCTATGCTCTGTACCTATATAAGCACTTGCTATAATCTGATCATCAGGAACCTGAATAAAAGCAGCATCTTCTCTGCTATTTACAGGTATATCATTATAAGTTACCGTTTCTCCTTTGGTATCATTTTCTGAATAAGAACCTTGGCCTAATAAAATGGTAAAGTCGTGATCACCTAACTGTTTAGTATAGGATAACGTGTTTTCAATATTCCAACCAAAACCTCTGTTTGTTGATCTCGAAATATTGTTTTGTGATACTACAGAAGAGGTATTTAAAAATGATACCGGCGTAAAACTCTCAGAACCATAGTAGGCTAATTTTCCTCCTAATGTACTTCTCAGGTTTAAGCCCTCTAGCAATTCTAGATTTACATAAACATTACCTACAAAATTATCTGCCCAGTTGTAGTTACCCAATCTCGTCTGAATATAAGCCAGCGGGTTTGCCATTTCTTGAATCACAAGATTTGAAATTCCGTAGGGGTTTCCGTTAGGGTCTCTTACAACACCCGGATTTGTATATAAGCCAGAATTTGCAACCGCAGGATCTGTAATTATCAAAGGTGTTGTAGGGTCAAGGTTTATAGAAGAACTCAAAGGACCACCAAATTCACTATTTGTATTACCTATACCGGTACTTTTTTCATTAGAATACCCAATGGTTTCTCCAACAGTAATTATATCATTGATATGATGCGTAGAGTTTAAACGAATATTCTGTCGTTTATACTTAGAAATTTCTTTAGCAACTATCCCTTCCTGATCAAGATATCCAAAAGAAAGATAGAATGTAGACACTTCATTTCCACCACTTAAACTAAACTCGTGATTTTCCTTTTTAGCACTGTTATTAAAGATAACATCTTGCCAGTCTGTACCTTCACCCAGGCTTTGTGCATTAGGAAAAGGAAGTGAAAAATCCTGAGGCGATCCGTTGTAATCATTAGCGTACTTTTCATTAAATAAAGTCGCATACTCTGTAGCATTAAGCAGGTCGAGTTTGCGAGCAGGACCAGACAAGCCCGTATACCCGTTATAACTAACGGTTAGTTTGCCCATCTTACCCTTTTTAGTCGTAACTAAAATTACACCTGCAGCAGCTCGCGCACCATAAATTGCCTGCGAAGCCGCATCTTTAAGCACCTCAATAGATTCGATATCAGATTGATTTAGATATCCTATTCCTCCGGCATCTACAATCACACCGTCTACTACCCATAGCGGCTCATTATTACCAAAACTGGTTATACCACGCACCCGTATAGTTGATGATGAACCCGGTTGACCTGAGTTTGCCGCGATTGTAATTCCTGATGTTCTACCTTGTAACGATTGCTCAATACGGGTGACGGGTAAGCTCTCTAATTCACTAGCCTTGATGCTAGAAATAGCTCCGGTAACAACACTTTTCTTTTGTGTACCATATCCCACAACAACCACCTCATCAAGAGCAGCAGAATCTTCTTCTAAGGTAATTTGAATACTAGTTTGTTGTCCTACAGGTATTTCTACAGATTTAAATCCTATATAGGATACCATCAAGATGTCTTGAGCTGTAGCTTCAACAGTAAAATTCCCGTCAAAATCTGTTTGTGTTCCCTCGTTTGTTCCTTTTACTAGAATAGTTGCCCCGGGTAACGGCATTGCATTAGCATCTAGTACAGTACCGGTAATTGTATTTACTTGCGCACTCAGAGAGCAAACTGCAAATAAAAACAGTACCAAAAAGTAGTTTTTAATTCTCATTCGATTAAAAGATTTGTTTGTTAAACAACTAAGACAAGAATTTTTCATTATCATATTCTTAATAATATGGATCACGAAAACGTTTTCTTGTCAAAATTATGTAGCTCAAAACTATGATCTAATAATACTGTACTAAGAAAAAACACTACACTTGCATTACGTCACAATGTTAACGAAATACGTCACGCATACTTCAAAATCAAAATGAACACTGAAAATCAATAATTTACTATATTAAAAAAACATTAAATTTGTTAACAAAACTAATAATGATCATCATGCAGAACTATTTGGTCTCAAAAAATTCAATTTATCTAAAGATTATCTGTATCATTTTGATAATCCCTTTTAGAGGTTTTGCGCAGAAAAACGATTCGTTTGAAAAGATAATTCCAAAAATCACCCACTATACCCGTACTGATTTTGAGGCAGACGGACAGTTCTGGACTATGACGGAAGATGAAGATGGTATTTTATATTTTGGAAATAACGATGGTATTTTAATTTATGATGGTGAACGTTGGCAAAAGGTTGCTTTACCCAATCACTCTACTGTACGAAGCCTTATTAAAGATAAAAACAATGTGATTCACGCAGGTGGATATAACGAAATAGGTATTGTAAAGAAAAAATCAAATGGAACTTACTATTACCTTTCTCAAAATGACGATTTAGAAATAGAATCTGAGAATCTTGAGAATTTTTGGCAGGTGCATGAATTTAAAAACACGATTATTTATAGATCATTTAGTGAGCTCACTGTCCTTTCTAATAAGAATACCTCGCATATAAAAGCAAATGGAAACTTTTTGCATTCTGGTATAGTGAATAATCACTATTATGTGCAGGATCAAAATACAGGAATCTTTGAATTTGACCCTGGAAGTTTCAGCCTTCAAAAGCAATTTGATACTTCTATCATCAATAGCAGTATTGTTGCTTTTCTACCTTCTAAAACAATAGATGAGGTATTGATTGTTACTAAATCTGGCGAACTCTTTTTAGCAAACCGATCTACCCACCAACTTCAATTTTTAAAAAGTCTTTTCAACAGAGATGAACAGGAACAGATTATAACAGCAACCTATTTTAAAGGAGATTATCTTTTAGGCACCTTATCTAGTAAAATTTTAAAGCTAAATAGAGCCTTTGAGATAGAACCTAATCATGCCACCTTTGATAAACTGAGTAATTCTACAGTTTTAGCTATTTATCCTCAAGAAAAAAACAATCGTCTTTGGGTGCTAATGAATAATGGAATAGACCTGGTAGAATTTGATTCACCGGTATCGCAACTCTTTGACAACTCTTCTATTGCAGATATGCATATTTATAAGAACATCTTATATCTGGCTACAAATACGGGTGTTTATTACACACCTTTTAAAACGGAAAATTTTACTATTAAAGATTTAAGGTTCAAAAAAATTCCAGATCTAGAAGGGCAAGCGTGGTCTATTACAGAGGAAAATGGGGATGTGCTTGTAGGTCACGACAAAGGTCTTTTTAGATTGAATAATTTTCAACCGGAGCGCATAGGAAGCACTAATGGGATTTGGAAAATAATTCCGTTAAAAGGCTATACAGATCAATATTTAGCTGCAGGATATTCTGGCTTGTATCCTTTAAAATATAATGGCAAGTGGCAACTTGATGAAAAGATTAAAGGTTTTGATGAATCGAGTCGCGACATTTTACAAATAGGTTCTACAAACAATTTGTGGATCTGTCACGGCTACAAAGGTGTGTATAAACTCAAGCTAGATGATCGTTTAGACCGTGTATATGCCTTAGAACATTATACAGATCAAAACGGGCTTCAATCATCATTCAATGTAAATGTAGCTTTGTATAATGATGTTATTGTATTTACTACAAATACGGGTATTTATACTTTTAACGAAGAGACTTCAAAATTCACACTTTACAAACCTTTAAACGAACTGCTAAACCCTAAATTGAATACACGTAAACTGCTACAACAAGACTCACGAGTGTGGTTTGTACAGGATGATGAGGTGGGATACTTTGATACTGATAATCAAAATAAAGAACTTCAAAAAAATCTTTTTCTAAACCTAAAAGGAAATTTAAACCGAGGTATGGAAAGCATTCTGCCTCTTACAGATCAACAGGTTTTGATAGGAGCGACCAATGGTGTGTTTTTATACGACCTTGAAGAAAAAGCTGCTGAAGCTGCAAAAACTAAAATTACACGGGTTTACCTGCAGGGTAAAAATCAAACGACAACTTCTTTAAATTTAGAAAATAATGAGCAATTGTCTAATGCTGTAGATGTCTTGAGATTTGAATTTGCTGCGCCGGGTCTCCCCCCCTCTTCTCAAAAAGAATTTCAGTATAAATTAGAAGGCATAGATACAGACTGGTCTGCGTGGTCTACAAACCCTTTTAAAGAGTATACACATCCCAATGGAGGTGATTATACTTTTAAAGTGCGTGCGCGTAATTATATGGGGCAAGCAGCAGAAGAGACTTCGTTAAGTTTTACCATACCACACCCATGGTATCAAACCAACCTCGCTTATTTAGTATATATCTTGATTTTGTTTGTGATTACATTTATAATCATAAAACTGGTCAATAAAAAAATCGAAAAAGAACGTCAAAAAGAAAAATTAGCCGCCCATAAATCAAAAAAATTACTCGAATTAGAGATTGAACAGCTTAAACTCGAAAAGGACAAAGCTCGAATTAAAAAAGATAAAGAACAGCTGGAAGAGGATAATCTCATTAAGAGTAAAGAACTTGCAAATTATACGATGCTTCTCGTTAAAAAGAAAGAGATTTTTACCGACACATTTAATGCATTAAAAGACTTTAGAAACTCATTAAAAACACAAGCTGCACGTAAAAGACTGCAAGAGGTTCTCTTCAATCTTAATCAACATAGAATGGGTGAAGAATACTTAAATGTATTTGATGTTCACTTCGAGAAAGTACATCAAAACTTCTTCAATCAACTTAAAGAAATTGACCCTAGTATTACAAAAAGAGAATTGCGCTTGTGTGCGTTTGTTAAAATGAACCTTACTAACAAAGAAATTGCGCCGCTACTGAATATTTCTACTCGAGGAGTTGAAACTGCCCGATATAGAATACGCAAAAAACTCAATATCAATGATGAAAGTTTCAACGCGTATTTAGAGAACCTCGCAGAAACACCAAGTATTAATTAAAAAAACCCGATACCTTTAAAGCATCAGGTTTTTATAGTATTCAAAGGAGTTTCAGACAAATTACAGAGTTCTTAAAATTATTTGCCGTATTCTGCTTTCATCCAATCATAAGGCTTTCTACCAACCCACTGTCCTCTAGTAAAATCTGGGAATTCTTGGGGTTCGCCATTGTTTTCAATGGAAGCTTCTGATAGCGGGGTGATGGCACTCCATGCTGCAGCATCGTAAGCATCTATAGGAGGGGCTATGTTTGATATAGCAGATTCAACGAATGATTTCATTACAAAATAATCCATACCGCCGTGACCGGCTCCTGTAGCTTCTTCTCCATACTTCTGCCATACCGGGTTATCGTATTTTTTAAGCCATTCTTCTGAATCATCCCAACGGTGTGGTTCTGACTGACCTTCAATATACATACGATCTCCGTCTTTTTCCCAGAGTCCGTTTGCTCCCTGTACTCTAAAACCAAGCGAGTAAGGCCTTGGCAAATTGGTATCGTGTGTAACTATAATAGTCTCCCCATTTGCACATTCTATCATTGAAGTGATTACATCTCCCTGCTTGAATTTTACTTTTGCATTGGGATGATCTGCACCACCATGGTCTACTACATATTTATGTAGGCCTACAGCTTTAGTAGCATTTGCAGTCATACTGGTAAAGCGATTTCCTCGATTAATATCGGCCATTGCTGCAATGGGACCTACTCCATGTGTGGGATAGGTATCACCATTGCGTAAAACAGAGTGCTTCGTTCTCCAACGCGCTTCGGAAAGACCTTTTTCACCAAATTCAACACCCCCTCCATAAGGTTGTTTGCCATCATTAAATTTTACTTCACGTAAATCGTGTTGATACCCACAGCGGTAATGTAACATTTCGCCAAAAACGTTTTGTCTAACCATATTGAGTACTGCCATTACATCTCTTCTGAAGTTTACGTTCTCCAAGAACATCATATGCGTACCGGTTGCCTCGTGGGTGTTTACCAAGTCCCAGCATTCTTCAATAGTTTGTGAGGCAGAAACCTCAAGACCTGCATAAACCCCTGATTTCATTGCCGCTACAGCCATTTTAGTATGCCACAACCAAGGTGTCGCAATCACAACAGCATCAACTTCTGGCGAATCCAGAAGATTTAAATAATCATCTTCATCCTTACCAAAAACCTGAGGTTTCTTTCTACCAGCTTTATCTATAAGTTCAAGTGCTATTTCGATACGCTTAGGATCAATATCACAAATTGCAGTGATCTCTGTATCCTTACGGTGAATTGCGTTATTAAGGTGATTAGTTCCTCTAAGTCCTACTCCTATAAAAGCTATTTTTAAGCGGTCTGTTGCGGGTTTACGATTAAATGGAAACACCAGATTAGGAGCAAGTGTAATCCCTGCGCCTACTACTGCCGATCCTTTTATAAAATTTCTTCTTGAGTTCATTATAGTTATTTTAAATTTTATATTCTATTATCTTACATTTCAGTTTAAGTTTAGATCAAGTTGCTCTTCATAAAACCAAGCAGACTTCAATTTAAAAGCTTATCAGATATAGTCATTACTGATATGATTCTATTAAGCTTTTAGTGAAGTTTACTGGAAGGACTAACTCAAATAAATGTATTATTACTTCAAACTAATCAAGGTCATCAAAATCAATTTGCGGACTAGTATTTAAAGACGTTCTGTTAAAAAATATGTCAGGTTCTGTATTGTCTGAAAAGAACCCACAATTTCTTAAATAGAAAGAATTTTGCTCTACTCCTCCTGAATAATCCAATCTACGGCCAGCTCTTGCTGTTGAATCTACCGTAAACTTTGCTTCAGTAATTTCTGTCCAAGACCCTGATGTATCATAAACCCACTGGTTCTTATACAATGCTTTACGCTCTTTATTACCGGTAAGCGGACTAAAATTTTCTAAAAAAGAATAAAATCCTTTTAAATAGCTGGCTGTTTTAGGCCTTCTAAAAGAAGCTATTAGCTGCCATTCTAATTCTGGAGCGTAAAAATAAGCAGTATAATCTGTTGAATTATTCTCAGAAGGTTCTCCTTTAAGTAAAAATTTATATGTTGTTTCTGCACTCCAGTTATACTTAAGGTGACTATGACCTCCAGAACCCTCATTGCCAAATTCACTCGCATATACATTTGCTCCTTTGTCCAGAAGTATAATGCGTTCGTCTTCTGGGATCTCAGAGGGATCATCTGTTGTATAGGGACTCCATACAGAGAATATCACCCGACGTTCTGTTTCAGAATTTACCTGAATACCAAAATATCCATAGTTAAAACCATCTGCCATAAAGTAAGAACCTATTTTATCTTCAGCTTCTGGAACTTCTATCTCACTATAAAAATAGAGTAAATCCTTGTCCTCAGGAATTGTAAAGTTTAAATGATCAGAAGGTCCTCTTCTTCCAAAATAGAAATTCTCAGGTTCTTTAATAAATGTGATTTGAGATTCGGCTATGCTACCTCCTAACAAGACTTCAGTCACATCTGCCACGTACGCACCAGACTTTTGAGTTGCTATCAATTCTAAAGTATGATATCCCGGAGTAACATTTTCAAAATTACCTATTGTAATATCCTGATATTCTAAATTTGACAAACTTATCTCACGCGAATCTCCATCTAAAATGACTTTTAACTCTGTGGTTCCCTCAGGCACTTTACTTTTGATACCAAGTTGCAAATTCCCTGCCTCAGAAGTTGCGAAGTAAATCTGTACCACATCATCTGTTGAAGTCCAATTGTGTATACCGGTGTCAAGTACTAATGCTTCGGTTTTACCGGGATTATTCTTTATCCAAGAATTACCTCCTGCAGGAATACGTGTAGTGAAATCATATACGACATTTTCGCTATTCTCTTTGGAAACTGTATCACAAGCAATTGTTATGATGAAGAATACCAAAAAGCTAAAACACATCTTTACCATCTTGTCTCTATTTGTTATTACTAGTCATTTTGAATCAGGCTGGGCTGAACATTGATCTGTGCTTCAGGGATATATTCTATTACGCGGTTATCTGTCGCAGGTATTTCAAAACGAGGAGAATTTCCGTTAAGGTGAGTGCCGGGATATTTTCTATTCATCGTTCTACCATTACGAAAAACATCAAACTTACGATGCCCTTCATAAGCAAGCTCCATTCTGCGTTCTTGTAGCACTACATCAAGAATATCTATTCCTTCCGGAAAATCTGAAGGATCAATGTATGTTGCAATTGATGCACGAGATCGAATTCTATTTACATCTGCCAGCGCATTTTCTGTTTGGTTTAATTTAGCATAGGCTTCTGCCCTGTTTAAGTAAACTTCTGCTAAGCGGGATACTACAGGAGACCATAATTGTGGCACATCTTCTTGTAATGAGCATTTAAGTATAAAAAACTTTGGATACCCATTACGCTTAACCATATCAAAATCTTTGATAACGTATTTCTTATCACCAGAAGTGTTTAGATAATAATAGCGTGTTTGTGGACCGTTAACTTCTGATTGTAACAAAAAATCTGTACCCTCGTTAGTAAAGTACGTTTCACTTCCGTTTTCAAAGGTTCTTTTAAACACATACTGATAGTTATCATTTATCCAGTATACTGCCGGTATTTTTTCACCAGCATCATCCAATAGATATTGTGGGTCTATAAACTTTAATCGCTGATCTGAAGGGTTTTTTCTCAATAAATCAAGGTAATCGCTTGATGCATACATTTCTCCCCAACCACTACCTAAAATATTTGCATATAATGAACCTACGGTATAATAGCCATGATTATAATCTGATTCTTCTAAGAATTTAAAACAAAAAATAGTCTCGCTATTATCATCTGGATTTAACTTTGTATAATTAGGTAGGTTCTCGGAAGAAACCAAACTAAATCTACCACAATCTATTACTTTATTTGCGTAATTAATAGCTTGCTCATTATCCCCCATATAAAGGTATACCCTAGAGAGTAAGGCTTGAGCAGCCTCTTTAGTTGCATAACTGTTAGATTTATTAACAGTCATTAAAGACTCTGCTTTTATAAGGTCTGAAACAACCTGATCATAAACTTCTCCTACAGTATTGCGGTCTGGAAGGTCGTCAATCAACGAACTTAATTTTAACGGTATTCCCAAATTATCTCTTCCTTGATAATAAGGTCTGCCCAAAACATTTACCATCTCAAAATAAGCATATGCTCTTAAATAGTAGTTTTCCCCTATAAGCTGGTCTGTTTCTTCAGACTCCCCTTCTGTGGTTAGCTCTATCATCTTATTACAGCCTACTATTGCCTGATAACCTGATGTCCAAAAATCATTTACCCGGCCACTGGTTGTTAAATTATTATAATTGTAGGTGAAAAATAAAGCGTCTGTAGTTGTACCACTTAGAGCTACGTTATCGCCAGGATATTCTGCTATACGGTGAAATTGCGATGCGAAACCATTACCATCGGCATCGCCTTTTAAAATTGCATAATTACCCAGTGTAGCAGCCTCAATCCCACCTTCACCAGAAAGCAATTCTTCTGACGCTATTGAGTCATAAGGAAATCGATCTACATCACAACTGTATAGTGATAAAGAAATAATCAAAAGTTTTATAAAGTTTTTCATTTTCTGATTTTTTAAATTAGAATGATACATTTAACCCAAAAGCTAAACGCTTAGAAATGGGGTATTGTGAACTTGCAAAACCATCAATCCCTACTTCAGGGTCTGTTCCTGAAAAATCAGTAATGGTTAATAAATTATCTCCTGTAACATAAACTTCAAAATTGCTTAGTCTAAAAATTTCTAACAGGGTGTTAGAAAAATTATATCCTAATCTCACATTACGCATTCTTAAATAACTCGCGTCTTCTAAGTATCTTGACGAAGTTTTATTAGAAAGATTATTACCCCCGTATAAGGCTAATGGATGAGTAGTAGTATCTCCCGGGTTTTCCCATCTGCTCCAACCGTCTTGCAAGACCTGTTGATTATAAGTAGGGTATGCACCATCTGCATCATAAAGTTCTCGACTGGAATGATAAATTGAACCTCCTTTAGAAAAGTTAAAATTAGCTGATAAAGAGAATCCCTTATAACGCATAGTAGAACTAAAGCCTCCATAAAAATCAGGGGTTGATGTACCTACTATTTGTTTTGTTGCCTCATTATAATTTGATGTTTCAGTTCTTGTCCCGGTTGCAGGATCAACAATTTCCCAGAGTGGGTTTCCATTTTCGGGATTTACACCAAGCCACTTACGCATAAACCAGGTGTTATAATCTTCACCTACTCTCGACAATTTAGTACCTCTATCAATATCTTCTCCTTCAAAAAGTTCAGTTACTTCATTACTATTAGTACCTATATTACCCGTAAGAGTCCAGACAAATCCATTTTGTTTTCCCTGAAAAATATCTACAGAAAAATTAGCTTCAAACCCTCTGTTGACAACACCTCCTATATTTTCATAATATCCATTATAGCCACTTGTAGATGGTAAATTCACATAGTATAAAAGGTCTGAAGTATCTTTATTATAATATTCTAAAGAGAGTGAAACTCGGTCATACAAACGGGTATCGACACCTATATTAGTTTGGTAAGAAATTTCCCAGGCTAGATCTTCATTACCATATTGATAAGGAGTGGGTGCCGGCAAGCCGTTATAAGTACTTTGTAAGCTATACAAGTCATATTGAGGATATAAAGCCCCAGGTCTATTACCTACTGCACCATAACTGGCACGCAATTTTAATTGATTAATATCTTTTATCTTAAAAAAATCTTCATTATGTATATTCCACCCTAAACTTCCCGAGTAAAAAGTACCGTATTGACTATTTGCTCCAAAATTAGAAGCACCGTCTCTACGCAAGGAGATTTGGGCTAAATATTTAGAATCAAAAGAATAATCTGTATTGAACAACACAGACTGTAATGCAGAATCGTTGGTGGTTCCTCCAACAGCTCCCGGCGTTGCTGCATTGTCTAATATGGTGGTTCCTGAAACGATACCATATCCTGTTGCATTATTAGACTCATACTTATAGTCTTGATATTCATAAGCTAAAAGGGCATTCAAACGGTGTACCCCAAAACCTTTAGAATACTTCAGCATCTGATTGGTAAAGTTTGTTATGCGTTTTGTATTTGATTTATAAAGTTGTCCATTATTTGCAAGACCACTAATAGATTTTGGATCTGTATAGCTCGTGCCATCAGCATAGTAAAAATTTACACTATTGGTTGAAATGAATTTTAAATCTGGTAGTATTTTGTATTCAAAATCTAAGTTAGAAAAAACATTAAATTCTCTGCTTTTACTATAATTGTATTGTAAATCATATAGATAGTTAGAATTGTCTCTTCCATACCAAACTTGGCCATTTTCTAAATTCTGAGGATTTATTACAGAACCCTCATCATTTGTTGGTCTATCCCAAGGCATATAGGTGTATAGTGCGTAAAGGGAATGCTGACGATTATTCCGCTTGTTATAGTTAACCGCAACCTTAGGCTTCAATGTCAACTTATCACCTACTTTATAATCGTGATTAAGACGCACACTTACCCGATCGTATTTATACCCTTTAAGAGTACCGGTCTCATTATAATACCCAAGCGCTAAAAAGGTTTTAGATTTCTCAGTTCCTCCGGTAAAGGAAAGGTTATGATCCTGTATAACCCCTGTTTGTGTTCCGTTTTTAAACCAATCAAAATTATTAGCTAATACGTTTTCGTTAATTTCTTCTGGGATATTATCAGGATTGCCAAACGATTGATAATAGTCGTAAAGTTGCTGAGAATTCATTATTTCAAAATTCCCGTTATTAAAATAGCTATACCCCACTCGCGATGAAATGCTAAGTGTGTTTTGATCAAGCTTAGCCTGTTTTGTAGTAACAACAACAACACCGTTAGCTCCACGCGAGCCGTAGAGCGCAGTAGCAGATGCATCTTTCAATACCGAAATACTTTCTATTTCATTTGGATTTAAATTAGGTGTACCATGAACAATAACACCGTCTACTACCCATAATGGATTAGTACCTCCATTTATTGAAGTTAATCCCCTTATACGGATGGATGGCAGTGAACCCGGCTGACCAGACCCCTGAACAACCTGAACACCGGCTGCTTTACCTTGTAACATGGTTGAAACATCTGGAGATGTCACGTCTGTTAATTCTTTAGCTTTCACTTCAGAAACTGCAGAGGTGACACTTGATTTTTTCTGCTCAGTATACCCGACTACTACGATTTCATCCAACTCTGATGTAGAAGAATCAAGACTCACATTAATGGTGCTTTCATTAGCAACACTAACCTCTTTTGATACAAACCCAAGATAACTGAATACAAGTATTTGACCTGAATCTGCAGAAATAGAATAATCTCCATCAAAATTAGTAACCACACCGATAGAAGTTCCTTTGATCTGAACATTTACTCCGGGAATTGGTGATCCTGACTCAGAATCTATAACCGATCCCGATACATAATTTTGTGCATTTGAAACTCCGACAAAGCACAAAATAAAAAATAAGTGAATTAGAATTTTACTCATAATTTATCTATTTAATTGATTGATTTTAATAGTCTTGTTATCTAGCGCGCTACTTATTGTTAGTGTCTTTTATACTTCAATCTTCAGTTTTAGAAGTTTCGACACAGGACGTCAAATTATAAGTAGTCCTCTAATTCCAGATACATTCAAAAAATTGATATTCTCTGAATATCTGTTTGTAAAATATCGATGACATAAAGTTCAAAACTCACGCTATGAAATCGTTTCGTCAAAAGTGTTCTCGAGCACACTTTTAATTAAAAAAATTGTTTCTACAGTCAATCTATATGAATAATTATCTCCTTAGAGAACTATTGAAAACGTTTAATCATGAAATTTTAAAAAGTAGCCTAGTTTTAGAATTAAACATACTACAACATTCTATTATTACTAATGCTTATGGCCTTTTAAAGGCTTAGAACATTGAAGCCTTTAAAAAGTTACTTTGTTAATATTTTACTAATCTAATAAAATTATATTAATTATGTGTTCGAGCACACAATTAATTTATGTTAAAGTTAACTTTGATATTATTTTCATCATCAATTGAGCAAGTTCTTCTGCCTGTTTTGATGAAATACTTTCTGCATAAATTCGTACAATAGGCTCTGTATTTGATTTGCGTATATGCACCCATTCTTTATTCTCGAAAATAATTTTAGTACCGTCTATTGTATTTACTTCTTCATTAGCATAAATCTGTTGAATCTGACTAAGCAACTCATCAATGTTTGTATGCGCAGGAAGCTCCAATTTCTCTTTGGCTATAAAATACGCCGGGTACGATTCCCGCAATTCTTTACAACTTTTTCCAGTTTCTGCGAGATGCGATAAGAATAACGCAATGCCTACAAGCGCATCACGCCCGTAGTGTGACTCTGGGTAAATGATACCTCCATTACCTTCTCCTCCTATCACTGCTCCTACTTCTTTCATTTTTGACACCACATTTACTTCCCCAACTGCACTGGGATAATAACTCTGATTATATCCTGCAGTCACATCATTTAGCACACGTGTAGAAGACAAATTAGATACTGTAGTTCCCGGAGTTTTGTTTAAGATGTAATCGGCACAAGCGACTAGTGTATATTCTTCACCAAACATGGTCCCGTCTTCATTTACAATAGCTAATCTATCTACATCTGGATCTACAACAAAACCCAAATCTGCTTGTTCTTCAACCACACGCTTAGAAATTTCTGTCAAATGTTCTGCAAGTGGCTCGGGATTATGCGGGAAGTCTCCTGTAGGCTCATAATACATGGGTATGCATGTTACACCCAACCGTTCTAATAAAGCTGGAATTGCAATACCTCCTGTAGAATTCACGGCATCAAGCACAACTTTAAAACCTCTGGCCTTTATAACCTCTACCGAGACATGCTCTAAAGCCAAGACTTCATCAATATGTGCTTCAATAGCTGTTGTATTTACAGTATACGAGCCAAGATTTTCAATCTCAGCAAACTCAAAAGCATTCCTTTCTGCTAGAGCTATTATTTTACTTCCTGCTTCAGCATTTAAAAATTCGCCTGTATGGTTTAGTAATTTTAAAGCATTCCATTCTTTAGGGTTATGACTAGCAGTAACAATAACCCCACCGTGCACAGCTTCTCGTACAACAGCAAGTTCTACGGTAGGAGTGGTTGATAATCCTAAGTCTATCACATCTATCCCTAGACCAAGTAATGTATTACTAATTAATCCACTCACCATAGAGCCAGATAATCGTGCGTCACGACCGATAATTATTTTAATTTTTTCGTTTTGGTTTTTAGCTTTTAACCAGGTACCATAAGCTGCTGCAAACTTCACAATGTCTAAAGGCGTTAGATTAATACCCGTGATACCGCCTATTGTTCCGCGTATTCCTGATATTGATTTTATTAATGTCATAATACTGGCGCTTTTAATATTCCCATTTTACAAATGCTTCCATCGCTGCATAATGCGCCAGCCCAAGCTTGTCATACAACTCGGCTGTCTCCCGATTTCGATCTTCTGCACGCTGCCAAAATTCACGACTGTCTGAGCCCTGAAATACAACGCCGTCTTTTTGAGACTGATGCTTAAAAATTCCCAATCGCTTTTCAATAACCTGATCAGGTCCCATAGGTACTGCCATATCAATCTCATCTATTCCCCATTCTTGCCAGGCACCGCGGTATAGCCACAGCCAACAATCTTTCATGAAATCTTTATGCTTAATTTGTTTCAACGTTTCAAAAATTGCATCCAGACACACTTTGTGCGTACCGTGCGGATCGGCAAGATCTCCTGCTGCATAAATCTGATGTGGTTTTATCTGCTCTATCAAATCTATCGTCATCGCAACATCCTCATTTCCAATCGGTTTCTTTTCAATAGCTCCGGTTTCATAAAACGGCAAGTTCATAAAATGAATCTGACTATCGGGTAAGCCCACAAAATGACTCGTTGCACGAGCTTCACCACGACGTATAATTCCCTTAATTTTTCGAAGCTCGGGGATATCTATTCCACCTATTTCTTTGGTCTTTAAAAAATCAAAACTCTTGTCGTAAATATTTTGAGCTTCTTCGCAAGAGATATCAAAGGCTTCGTTGTAATCTGTTATAAATTTTGCAAACCGAATCGCTTCATCGTCTGCGACAGCTATATTACCTGAAGTCTGGTAAGCCACATGAACTTCATGTCCTTGCTCATGCAAACGCTTAAATGTACCTCCCATACTGATGATGTCGTCGTCTGGATGCGGACTAAATATCAAAACACGTTTTTTTGCCGGTAGTGCACGTTCTGGACGCTTACTATCATCTGCACCCGGTTTACCTCCTGGCCAGCCGGTAATGGTATTTTGGAGTTTATTAAATATACGTATGTTAATATCGTAAGCCGGTCCCATTTTTGCCAGTAAATCACTCATCCCATTTTCAATATAGTCTGCATCAGTGAGCATTAAAACGGGTTTTTCTAAGTTTAGTGCTAAACCTAAAACTGCTTTACTTACAAGTTCATCGGTCCAGTTTACTTCTTCCACCAGCCAAGGCTGATTAATACGGGTAAGTTTTGAAGCGGCTTCTTTGTCTAAAACAATATCTACCTGCTGATGCTCCTGTAAAAAAGATGCAGGTACCAGATTCGTAAGACTTCCTTCAACTGCTTTTGCAATAATTGCAGATTTACTTTCTCCCCAGGCCATAAGAATAACACGCTTAGCTTCCATAATTTTATGAACGCCTAATGTAATCGCAGTACGAGGGGTATTCTTTAATCCTTTAAATTCTTTGCTGGCAGCGATACGGGTACTGTGATCTAAAGCTACAAGTCGTGTTTTTGAATTTTGTAAAGAACCTGATTCGTTAAAGCCAATATGTCCGTTACCTCCTATTCCTAGGATTTGTAAATCAATACCTCCTGCTTTTTCAATGGCAATCTCATACTGTTTACAAAAAGCGGCAATCTCATTTTTTTTAAGCGTGCCATCCGGTATATAAATATTTTCTTTTAAAATATCAACATGATCAAAAAGCTGCTCATTCATAAACCGCACATAACTATGTATCGATTCAGCCTTCATCGGGTAATACTCATCAAGGTTAAAAGTGATTACATTTTTAAAACTTAAATGCTCTTCTTTATGTAGCCGCACCAATTCTGCATATAGGCTCTTTGGTGATGAACCCGTCGCTAAACCTAATACACACGTTTTATTTTGGCTTTGCTTTTCTCTAATAAGAGTAGCCATTTTTTGAGCTACAGCCTTTGATGCATTTGCAGAATTGTCAAAAACATGTGTATTGATCTTTTCAAAACGCTTCTCAAACTCTGTAGCGGTATCTATTATACTCGTAAACATTATTATTATTTTATGATTTTTATTTTGACCAACTTTTTATGCGACATCCCCAAAGCGCAAATAGCAAGATGATGAGATAACACGGGGTTAAGATGATGTATCCAGAATTTGCAGCTTCTCCTGCAGCGGCTGCAGTTGCAACTCCATCTTGTATCAAATCCGTTTTATTGATATCTACTAATCTGCCATATAGGGGTGGAATAAGTGCACCACCAGATATTCCCATAATTAGTAAGGCAGAGCCTGTTTTAGTATGCTTTCCTAAATTATTTAGCGATAACGGCCATATTGCCGGCCATACCATTGCATTTGAGATTCCTAGTGCAGCAATTAATAATACTGAGGTAAACCCTGTGGTATTGATGATTAAAACACTCAATACAATACCAAGCAAAGCACTTATAATTAATGCATTACGCTGCTCTATATATTTGGGAATTAAATAGATTCCTAAAGCGTATGAACATACCATCGCAAGTAAAGTGTACGAGGTAAAAAACTTAGATTGTTCCGCCGGAAAACCTAACGCTAAGCCGTATGAAATGATACTATCACCAGCAATAACCTCAACACCTACGTATACAAAAAGTGCTAAAACCCCAAAAATCAAGTGTGGATAATGAAGCACCGATTTTTTTGAAACTTCTGCTCCCGGCACATCAGATTCTGTTGCTTCCAGTTCTGGTAAAGGTGCTTTACGTATAAGGAATGCGAAAATAAATAAGCAAATCGCCATAATTATATAAGGCCATACCACACTGTCTGCCATTTGATCAAGTAAAATGGCTTTCTCACTTGCTTCTACAAGCTTAATTTTATCTTTTGTCGCTGCTATCCCCGAAAGCAATAAAGCCCCAAATATTAAAGATCCTAGAGCACCAGCTACTTTGTTAGAAATCCCCATAATAGCGATACGTTTAGCAGCACTTTTAATAGGTCCTAAAATGGTGATGTATGGGTTTACAGCCGTTTGTAATACGGTCATTCCTGCTCCCTGAATAAATATTCCTATAAGAAAATAGGAGTAGGTGCGCGCTTCTGCTGCTGGAATAAAAACCAATGCTCCTAATCCCATAATAAACAACCCTAACGACATCCCCTTGCAATAACCTATGCGCTTTAAAATAGCAGATGCTGGTAATGCCATTACAACAAATGAGATGTAAGATGCAGATGCAACCCAATACGATTGCTGATCAGTGAGTTCATTAATGGCTTTCATAAATGGAATAAGCGCTCCATTTATCCAGGTTATAAAACCTAAAATGAAAAACATTCCTGCTATAATTGCTATTGATACATTTTTTGATCCCTGAGGTTGCTCAGTTTCTGATGAAGATTTCGCCATTTTAATGTTGTTGTTTTACTTGTGCCAGCAGTTCACTTTCATAAAATGCTATTGTTTCTTTTAAACCTTCTTCTATAGAATATTTAGGTTTAAAACCTTCTTTCAGAAATTTTGCAGGGTTTGCTTGTGAATGCTTGATATCACCGGCTCTTGATTCTTTAAACTGAATTTCAGATTTAGAATTGGTGATTTTTATAATAAACTCTGCAAGTGCTATCACTGAAGTACTATTACCCAAGGCCACATTATAAACCCCTTTTCCTGTTTGTGAAGCTTTTAAATTTGCAGCAACAACATCTTTTACGTAAATAAAATCCCGTGTTTGCTTTCCGTCACCATAAATCGTTAAGGGTTTGTTTTGCAAAGCATTGATTATAAAAATGGGAACTACTGCAGCATAAGCTGATTTCGGGTTTTGGCGAGGACCAAATACGTTAAAATAACGCAAGGAAGTTGTAGGTATATTAAACTGATTGCGATACATGTCCAGATAAAATTCTCCATCAAGTTTTGTGATTGAATAGGGCGTTAACGGCTCGGGTTTCATAGTTTCCACCTTTGGAGAAACGGGATTGTCCCCATAATTAGCCGCAGAGGATGAAAGAATCACTTTACAGTTTCCTGCGTTTCGCGCTGCTTCTAAAACATTAATTGTTCCCTGTGTATTAATTGCATTACACTCTGAAATTTTATCAATAGATTCAGGAACACTTACTAATGCAGCCAAGTGAAAAATCGCAGATGCATCAGTAACCAGTTGGTTAACTTTATCGGCATCTCTTATATCACCTTGCACAAATTCTAGATTAAACGAATCAATATTTTTCTTAAATCCGGTACGTAAACTGTCTAAAACAACAACTTTATGGCCTTCGCTTACAAGATATTCAGCAATATGACTTCCAATGAATCCGGCACCTCCGGTGATTACATATTTTTTCATAGCTGTTTTACTTTTGAGATTGATTTACTCAGTTTTAAGATTTCTTCGTATTGCTCTTCAAAACTTTCTATAAGTTTAAATTGGTTTTTTGCGCGGTCTAGATTGTGTTCATCATACGTAGTCTTGTAATACACATCGCCGGTCAAATAATCGGTTAAAAATCGTAAGCCCATTATGTAGATTATAGTTTTAGCACCTAGTGGCAAAAATTCGATCTCTAAGGCTGACAAAGAATCTTGCAATTCTTCTAAAAACCCTTTTAGATAGGCTTCGTAGTACTTCACATTAAAGTTTACCAGACTTAAATCTTTTTGGTCTTCTTCTGCAGTATTGCAAATGGTTCTAATAGCATCTCCAAAATCGTTATGCACGATACCCGGCATTACCGTATCGGTATCAATCACGCACAAACCTTTATTGTTAGAATCAAAAAGAGCATTCGAAATTTTAGTATCGTTGTGTGTTACGCGGTTAGGTATTTTACCTTCATCTTTAAGGCACTGTAGAATCACCATTTCTTCCTGCAATGCTTCTACTCTTAAGATTTGAGTATTAGCTTTTTTTAATCGATCTGCAGAAGCCTTTCTTTTTGCTTGCTCAAATTGCAACAGCCTTCTCTTAACGTCATGAAAACCCGGTATGATTTCTACCAATTCAGAAGCATCAAAATCACTGGTCTGACTTATAAACTTTCCAAATAATTTTCCGCCTTCATAAGCGATCTCCTTATTAGAGACTGTATCATAAGAAATACTCTTTGAGATATAATAGGTTAAGTTCCAAAATTTACTCTCTGAGTCTTGATAATAATACGCGCCCATCTTAGTGGGTAGAAAAGTAAGTACGCGTCTGTATTTTTCTTCCGCAGTTAACCGGAATAGTTTTGAAGCCAGATGCTTACTTACTTTTACCTTATTATTAACTAGTGCCTGTACATTATCAAAAACTTCATCATTAATACGTTGTAATACAAAATGCTGCTGTTCAGCTGTGCGTATTAAATAGGTGTCATTAATATGACCACTAGAAAATTCCTGAATTTCAGTAATCGTGCAGTTGTGATTGAAAGCATTAAAAACTGAAGTTATTAACTCATTTGTGTTTAATCCCATAATTGTACAGGGTATACCGCATTATCTTTTAACTTTTTAATTTCCTGCTGCGCGATAGCTTTATCTTCTTTATACGTTACGCCAAACCATTTCTCTGGAGTACTCAACACTTCGACACATACTTTATCAGCGTGTAACATGTCATTGACCACAGTAGGAATAAAAAATTCTGCTTTAATATTGCCTTTACTTTGCTCGAGAAAATCAGTAAATAGTTCCCATCCAAATTCAAAACATTTTGGTGTAAAACCCCAAAAATTCATAGACACAAACGTATTTGGATCTATAGGCTCTAACGTACCATTTTCTTTTTCTACAAGAATTTTATCGTCTTGTTTCTCGATGTGTGTACGTTCGGTTACATCCTCTAGATAGCCTTCTTTAGAAACTTTACATTCGCCACGAGAAACATATCCATGATCTGAAACTGTATTTTTAAGCTGAAAAGCAACCATGTTAAAATGGTATGATGTAGGATCGATTTTATTCAATGCATTAGCCATCGTGATAAAAGACTCCCGCCCATAAAAGTCATCTGCGTTGATGATCGCAAAATTGTCTTCAACCACGTCTTTTGTTAATAAAAGTGCATGCCCGGTACCCCAAGGTTTAGTACGGTTGGGGTCTACGTAAGCATCCGGCACCCGGTCTAATTCCTGAAACACATAATCTACCGCTGCTTTTCCTTTTAACTTAGGCTCAAAAACTTCTTGAAACTCTTGTAATAAATTCTCTCTAATAATGAATACAATTTTTTTAAAACCTGCTTGAATTGCATCATAAATAGAAAAATCGATAATTGTATCCCCCTGAGGTGAAAATGTATCTAGTTGCTTTAAACCTCCATAACGACTCCCTATTCCTGCAGCAAGTATAACAAGTGCAGGGCCGTGTGCATTTTTTTTATCTGTTTTCATTTAAATATTTAAAAATCAAGTATTTATATATTGTTTAATTTGTTTTGATACTTATTTTAATTCTTAATTATGGTACAATTTATCTAAAAATAATAGGATAAAAAAGCATTTTAGTAGAAAATGTGCTCGAACACACTAAATTATGTTATCGAACACAATTGTAAATTTTAATTACTGAAGATTACTATCTTTGTCCAGATGAAAAAAAACTACACCATTAAAGATATTGCTGAGTTAGCAGGTGTTTCTAAAGGCACTGTTGATCGCGTAATGCATAAGCGTGGAAAAGTTTCTTCTAAAGCTTTAGAAAAAGTAAATAAGGTACTTGATAAAATTGAATATAAGCCCAATCCCATAGCAAAGAGCCTTAAGAACAATAAGGTCTATAACATTGCTATTTTATTACCAGATGCTAATGAAGACCCTTATTGGTTACCTTGCTATGAAGCGATAGATCAAATTGAAAATGAATTTAGCCACTTCGGTATAAAAATTAATAAAGGCTTATTTAAACCTTATTCAACAAAATCCTTTAAAAAAGCTGCAGAATTAGTCATATCCAAAAAACCTGATGCTCTACTGATGGTTCCCTTGTTTAACAAGGAAGCAGAAATCATTGCTGAAAAATGCTTAGAAGCAAGTATTAAAATAGCTACTTTCAATAACTATATTAAAGACCATAAAGTTAATCTGGAGATTGGCCAGAATCTATTTCAAAGTGGTCGAGTCGCGGCAAAGCTTTTTAATATGTTGTTTGGTAAAAAAGCTTCCTTAGCAGTTTTGCATATCGATGAAGCTTTCCAGAATGCTTCACATATGCAGGAGAAAGAACGCGGATTTAAAGATTATTATACACAAAAAGAGGATTTAGACTATTCAATAACAGTTTATAATCTGAATAAAAACTCTAAAATCTCACTTGAAGAAAATATAGAGAGCTTTTTAAAAACTGTTCATGAGGTTGATGGTATATTTATCACAACTTCTAAG
>Ga0207888_100157_pt1 | contig 42915 bp, 41 predicted proteins | sample LinPmetageLP43_FD_184055 | JGI IMG/M metagenome (GOLD analysis project Ga0207888, IMG submission 184055) | Marine viral communities from the Pacific Ocean - LP-43 (SPAdes) | ecosystem: Environmental > Aquatic > Marine > Oceanic | place: Pacific Ocean | collected 2010-08-27
CAATTTACTCTTAGTCAGTGCAGTTAAAGTAAAGCCAGCAAGTGTTCTGGCTTTATACTTAGTTACATTCCGGACCCATGACACGTTTTAGGTGAGTCAAGACAGTATCCATTGTTTCTTTGTTATAACTGTAATGGTCTCCATCCAAATCGATATGCAGCACGGGGTTCTCATAGCTATTATCTGACAACCTTTGTTCAATTCTATTAGCCATTTCGAATGAAGGCCAAATTTGGTCTTGCTTTGCTGAAACCAGGGTAATCGAGCCCTTAATCTTCTCTACAGGAATTGCAGCATCGCTTAACTCTTTTGGAGAGGCTTCCGATAAAGCGTCAGTAAAGGCAGCTCGGTACTCGCCGGTAAAAATACCGGACAGCATATCAAAAGATAATAAAGGGGCCTCAATGTAAGGTAGTGGCTGTCCGTCGATGGTCCAGCTTGAGTAGCTCATTGGTGTTTTCACCGCATTCCAAGCAACATGACTCGGGTATGCAGCAACAATGTGATTAACCGTATTAAAATGACTGCCAAGCAACAAAGATAATTCTGCACCTTTTGAAAAACCGAGAAGTGCAACACACTGACCTTTAATGCTCGGGTCTTCAGTTATTGCCTTAATGCGCGCGTCAATTTCGTTTAAAGACAGCTCAATAGGATTATCGGACGTTCCCTTTGTATCAAAGTAACCCATTGATGCAACAGAGAATCCGTAATCGTGATATCTATCCATCAACGGCTTCATATTTGGATTGGCAAAGTAATTACCACCGTCACTTCCTCCTACCAAAATGACTAACGGGTGTGCTTCGCCGTCGCTAATGTAATTGGTGTATAGATCAGGTGCTGGTGCGTTTTCGCAGGACGCAAGAGCCCCCACCAGTAAAAATGGTGTTATTAATTTTTTCATTGTTTTTCCTTATTTTTTTAAGGTTAAGCACTACATCGTTAAGTGCCTTTTTAGTTGGCGTGCGCCATTACGGCTGGTTAATACTTCTAGCTCGGAGTGAATAAATCGTAAGAGCAAGCGCCCATTAAGCCAGCGCTCGGCTTCGCTCAATCGGAGCCGATTAATGATTGCGCCACGATGGACACGGAGAAAGTGTGCTGGCAGTTGTTGCTCCAGCTCAGTTAATGTCATGTCTAGAGGGTAAGTCTGCGAACCGCAATGGGCCACTTGCGTCCCGTTGTCGATAATAATGGCATCGATATCCTCAACCTTTACGTTTCTCATACGTTGCCCCACCTGACTAATCAATGTTTGTGGCAGCGTTTGGGCTCGTTTTAGCCGCAGCCGCTCAGCAACTCGTTCAAGCGCGAGCAGGAGTCGTTGTAGGCTAATCGGTTTGAGAACGTAATCAGCGGCGGCACCGTTGAAAGCTTCAACGGCATAACGGCTGTGTGCCGTTGTGAAGATAACTTCGCTATTGCAGTGTTGCTGGTTTAATTGCGACAGCACATCGATTCCATTCAGTCCTGGCATATTAATGTCGAGTAAAATGACATCGGGTTGTGACTCTGAAAGACGCTGAAAAAGCTCCTCTCCGGACCGTAGCTCGGCTTCAATACGCCACTCGGGTAACGCACTTATAAGCTGATTTAGCTTCAGTCTGCTTGCGTATTCATCGTCAACGATAAAAAGGGTATTAATCATGAATGGACTCCAACCTGATGTTGACAACCGCTCCCTTAGACTCTGGGTCATTCGACAGCTGGATATTGGCATGGCGCATAAGGCCAATCCGTCGGATTGTCGTGCTCAAACCGAGTCCCGAATGCTTTAAATTGTCAGTTTGAGTAGCCAGCACTGTGTCAGGAAAACCGGGACCATTGTCGCGGATAATAACCTGCAAAGCACTTCCACGAGCTTTACACTCTAACGTTAATTCAATTGGAAACCGCGTGGCATGTTTAATTGAGTTTTCCAGTATTGGTTGCAACAAAAATGGTGGAATCTGCACATCTAGAGTTGCTTCATCAATGTCTATATCGATTTTCAAATCATCACCGAGCCTGGCTCGCTCTATATTCAGCCACTTTTGTAGGATCATTAATTCATGTTTGAGGCTGATGGTATCGACATTATTGGTATCGAGGATATGCCTTAGTACGGATGCTAAATCGTGAGTCAGCAGTTCTGCCTTTTTCGGATTCGAAGTAATGAAAGCCGTTAACGTATTAAGGCTGTTAAACAAAAAGTGAGGATGCAAGGCATGCTTGAGTTGATTCAACTCAGCATGCTGGCGCAGCAAACGTTCGGTTTGTAAATCTTTGTAGGCTCTGTAGGCACGATAAAGAATATAGGTTCCAATAGCCCAGGGAATTGCCATGAAAAAGATGTCAATCCAATCAAATTCAACAGCTGGATAAATGCCTGATAGAGCAAAGCCCCAGATTCGATAGCCGATATAAAAGCAACCAAACCATAGAAGCAGCTCATAGAAAATGTTGTTGATACCGAGCCTTTTGATAGCGAATATGGCCGAAGAAATAGGTATCCAAAATAGGAAGACAATCGCAACAGCTCCGGCTAACAGAGCTTCATTGACTCCGGCCTGCCCTCGTTGCCACCAGTCGAGAAAGGTAATAGTGGCACTGATAAAACTTAACCCGAGTAATGCAATAAACAGTTCTTTTTTAGTGATTTCTGGCATCAGTATGTACGCTGCTTTGGTTATGCAGACATTATTAAAGCCATGAAGCGGAGTGTCACTGTGTTTCTGAGTGAATGGTTAAAATAAAGGGTTGAATTGTCGCTAGGGTTCGTCCGAGGCTCACTCAGAGCGAACACTTCAAATAACAGAAAAGTTTAATGATTTCAGACGGCTTAGTTAACTCGAAAAACATTTAGCAACATTTTCGGTACTGGATTCTGGCTTACTGAATGGTACGGTTACCAATAGTTTAATAGGACATTAAGAGACCAAGCGTGAAATATCAGGAATTTTTAATACGGTGGAAACATGAAATCAAGAGGTAAGGAAAGCTCTTTAAGTTACTTTCTCGGAGTAACTGGAGCTTCCACCGTCATTGCGTTTTTTAAGTCCATAATGGAATCAAAAGCGTTAACCATAATATTTTTTATTGGGTCGGTTGCCGTTTTTAGCTTCTTTTGGTTCATGACGCGGCACTAAGAGATATTTTAAATGCTACACTTCTTAGGCTTAACAGTGTGGTTAGGTATCCCAAAAGAAAGGAGTCTATTTTGGTGAAGTATGTTTTGTTCCTTATCTGCTGTATTCCTTGTTTTTTAGCAAAGGCCGGTGAAATTACGGTTATTGGCTCAATCCATAGTCCGACAGCGAGTTATACCTCTTCAGATCTTGCAGACTACATAAGTATGTTAGACCCAGACGTTATTCTGACGGAGGGAAATGAATCGATGTTTAACAGTGAAGGTAGGGTTTCGGACGAAGCTTCAGGATTAGAAATTGAAGCCTATCGGCAGATTCAACAAAGCTCTCAAATTCCTATCATCAATGTTTCGATGGGGCGTCGCAACCAAGAGATGAGGAAGGTCAAGTACAATCAGACCCTAGGTCAAGTCTTTCAAGTAGTCCAAGGTAAGTATAAGTCAGGCGAGTTAGCGAACTCGGCTCTTTTTGAAGAAATACTAGTGACCTTTTCAGCTAGAAGTCGTTGCATGCAAAATTCGACATTTGAAGAGCTTCAGTCTGAAAAGTGCGTCGACGCATTTAAGGAAAATAGTGATGCAATTTTTAAAGATATGCATAATCTTCTCAAAGGCGACCCTGACCTATCAGCCGAATTAGAGCGTTGGGAGCCACTAGTCACATTTCATAAGAAACGACATCGTGAGATAGCCGCAAATGTAACGAGCCATATCTGTAAAGGCACCAATAAAAAATACTTACTTATTGTCGGAGTTCTGCATTTTAGTGAGGTTAGGGAATTATTAAGTAATACGGATTGTGAATTTAAATTGAGCTCTTACTCAGACGTACCCAGCTAAACCTCCGACCCACAAGCAAAGCCACTGCTCCACGCCCATTGAAAATTAAAGCCTCCCAACCAACCGGTTACATCCAGCACTTCGCCAATAAAGTACAGTCCGGGTTGTTTCTGGCTTTCCATGGTTTTGGAGCTGACTTCGTCGACGTTAACACCGCCTAAGGTGACTTCGGCGGTGCGGTAACCTTCGGTGCCGTTGGGTTTTAGCTGCCAGCGGTTAAGGTTGTCGGCTATGGCCTGAAACTGCGCGTTAGAGGTGTCGGCCAGTTTGTTGTTCAGCGGCCATTGGTGGTGCTCTGCAAAGGCCGCAACCACTCGTTTTGGGAAGTGTTGCTGCAATACGGTATTGAGCTGGGTTTTGGGCTGTTGCTGCTGTTGCGTTTTCAACCACTCAAAAGCGTCTAAATCTGGCAGCAGGTTAATAGTCACGGCTTCGCCGGGCTGCCAGTAGGAGGAAACCTGCAAAATGGCCGGTCCGCTGACACCGCGGTGGGTAAACAACATGGCTTCACGGAAATAACCGCCATGGGCTTCTGCACTTATGGGTACAGCCACACCTGAAAGCTCGGCAAAGCGGGCCTTTTCGTCGTCCTGCAGAGTAAAAGGCACTAAACCGGCGCGTACCGGCACAATGGAATGCCCAAACTGTTCGGCAATTTGATACCCCAGCGGAGTCGCTCCCAGTTTGGGCATAGACAACCCACCACAGGCAACAACCAGCTTCTCGCAGCTATAGTCGCCACGGCTGGTTTCAATGCGGTAGTTGTCGTCGTAGTCTACTGACACAATCTCGGTGCGTAACTGAACTTTGGCGCCGTGCCGGTCGCATTCGCTCATTAGCATGCGCACAATGTCTTTGGCGGAGTCGTCGCAAAACAACTGGCCTAAGGTTTTTTCGTGGTAGGCAATGCCGTATTCGCCCACCAGGCCAATGAAGTCCCATTGGGTGTAGCGGCTGAGTGCCGACTTGCAGAAATGCGGGTTGGAAGACAGAAAGTTCTCGGGGCCGGCGTACATATTGGTGAAGTTGCAGCGGCCGCCGCCGGAAATCAGTATCTTTTTGCCTGCCTGCTTGGCGTGATCCAATACCAGTACCGACTTACCGCGCTGTGCGGCATGAGCGGCGCAGTGCAACCCCGCCGCGCCGGCACCAATAATAATCACATCCCAGTTCGACATTATTTCTGCAACTGCTCCAGTATGTATTCGGCTTTGCTCACTTCAAAGGACTTGTCCTCTTCAACAAACAGGCCCTTTACCTGGCCGTCGGTAATAATCATGGCGTAGCGCTTGGAACGTATGCCGCCGAAGTTGCCGGTATCCATGCTAAGGCCCATTATCTGGTTGTATGCGCCGTTGCCGTCAGACAATAACCGAACCTTTTCTCCGATCCCTAAAGACTCGCCCCAGGCCTTCATAACAAAGGCGTCGTTTACGGCCACACAATTAATGCTCAGAACACCCGCTTCTTTTAATGCTTCGGCGTGTTCTACGTAGCCGGGCAGGTGTTTCTCCGAACAGGTCGGAGTAAATGCGCCAGGCACTGAAAACAGTACGTGTGTGCCTTTGGCGAATATCTCTGCCGGGTCGTAGTTCTGAATGCCAAGATCACCTTTGCTGGTCAGTGAACCTGATGGAACTTTATCGCCTTCTTTAATTTGCTGACTCATGAAAACCTCGTTTTATATAAACATCAAAGCGATGTTTTTTACTCTTAATTTGACTGTTTGGTTCACGCCCGGCCAGAAAAGGTGCGCTGTTAGGGCGCTTAACTACGACTCGGTATTTGGCCAGGGCGATGGCGGGTTCCAGCAGGGTATCGGCGTCTTCGTCACTGCCCACCAGTTGCTGGAACATTTGCATGTCTTTTTTTACCTGGGCCTTTTGCTTGCCGGTTTTCGGGTACATGGGGTCTAAGTAGACCACGTCGGGCTCTTGAGTATAACCACTACCGGTAAAAAGGTTGTCGGTGCCAATTAACTGCATACGCAGGCAGGTGTCACCAATAAAGTCGTGTTCCTTCTGGGCTCTGTGTAGGCCATTATCGAGCAGCGCTGCGACAACCGGATGCCGTTCAATAAGCTGCACATTACAACCTAAGCCCGCCAGTACAAAAGCGTCCCGCCCCAGGCCGGCGGTTCCATCGACAACCGAGGGTTTGAATTGCCCGGTTACGCCGACCGCTTTGGCGATGGCTTCATTCTTTAACTGTGTGTTCTGAGCTCGATAGGCGGCTTTACCCTGATGAAAGTCCACCACTAAAGGCGACATTTTCTGTGGGCTTTGCAGCCAGTGCAGCGCCAATACCCCTTCGGTCAGCCACAGCTGAAAAACGTCATTATCCGTGGTTTCAAACGGGAGTCCCCAGCGCTCGGCAATGGCTTTTACCGCAACGGTTTCAGCATCGCTGTCTGCAAGAATGGGAACCCGAGCCGTAGTTGTCACTGCGCGGCCTTACGTTGCATATCAATGTGCGGAATATCGTCTTCCAGATACTCTTCGCTAATGGCCTCAAAGCCAAAGCTCTGGTAGAACTTTAACAGATAAACCTGAGCGCCGACCCGAATCGGGGCTTTGGGGGCATACTCTTCAAGATAGTCGATGCTGCGTTGCATAACGTCAACACCCAGCTTCTGACCTCGCACTTTTTCGTGCGTTATTACCCGGCCAATACGAGAATAGCCGGTATCGGCGGTTGCCAGGTATAGCCGGGCGTAGGCGATCATCTCATCGGCATTGTTGCGGGCGTACAAATGTAAGGCCTGCTCATCGGCGCCGTCAGCGTCCAGGTAAGGACAGGTTTGCTCTACCACAAAAACTTCCTGCCGAAGTTTCAGTAAGTCGTAGAGATCATGCAGTGAAAGGTCGTTAAATGCTTTTAAATTCCAGTTCATGTGCCTACTTTCTTCAATGAGTTGCTAAGAGAAACCACGTTACTTTTATTGACTTCGCTATCATATAAGGCGAGCAGCTCGGCTACGGGTTTGCGACCGTCGCCTTTTTGACTGATGCTGCGCGAAACCGACAAGCTACTGATATCGGCGTGCTTGTACAAGGCGCGGGTGAGGTCGGTGTCGTGGTTACTGATCAGTACCGGAATATGGCGTTTCTTCGCAACCTGTACCGCGCGGCGAGCTAACTCGTCCTGATCGGTCAGGCCAAAGCCACCGGTGGCGTAGCTGGTAAAGTTAGAGGTCTGGTCCAGCGGTGCATAGGGTGGGTCGCAGTAAATCACATCGCCTTGTCGTGCACGTCGAAAAACCTGTTCAAATGGACGGCAAATAAACTTGGCCTTGCGCGCTTTCTCGGCAAAGTGCTCGAGTTCTTTTTCCGGGAAGTAAGGTTTGCGGTAATCACCAAAGGGCACGTTAAAAATGCCTTTGCTGTTATAACGACACAGGCCGTTGTAGCCGTGGCGGTTCATATATAAAAAAAGCAGAGAGCGAAAGTAAGGGTCGCTGCTGGCATTAAAGGCGGCGCGCAGGGCGTAATAAGCGTCGGCCTGGTTGTTACGATCAACGAAGAGTTTGCGGGCGTCCTGAATAAAAGTTTTCGGACGGCGCTTCACAAACTGATACAGGGTAATGAGGTCCTGATTAATGTCGTTCAGCAGGTAGCTGTCGTAGTCGGTATTCAGAAAGACTGAACCGGCGCCCACAAAAGGCTCGATGAGCTTTTTACCTTGCGGCAAGCGTGCTGTTATCGGCTCGATAAGTGAGTACTTACCGCCTGCCCATTTTAAAAATGCCCGATTCTTCTTCATGCGCCGGCCGTTGGTTTATCCTTTGCGGATTGTAACCCAAAGGCCGGGGGATGAAAATTGCTGACTGCGTGATTCGTCAGGCTACTGGCTATTAATGTCGCTTTGTACACTGGCAAATGACTTAGCCCAGGGCTCCATTTGCTGCACTTCAGCTGGCAACTGCGTGGCGGCTGCACGTGCTTGCTCAATGCTGGGGTAGCTGCCAAAAATAACCACATAACGTTGGTCGGCACGTTGGTAAACTTGGGTATTACCGGTTATGCCGTAGTCGTTACGGAAATCGCGCAGTAGCTGCGGGTCGCTGATAATGCTGATTTGCAGCGTATAGCTGCCAGCGTTCTGATCCAGTGCCCATTGGGTCTGGAATGGAAGTGCGCGCTGCGGTTGTGGCTCAGGTTGTTCTGCTTTAACTTCTGGTTCCGGTTGGGCTACAACGGTATCAATGCCTGCCTCAGCCGCCGACTGCTCGTTAGACTGTCCGACAGGCTCGGCTTCCTGTGGCTGTTGTTGCTTAATGAAGCCCAGCGAAATTTCACCCTCTGTAATTTCAGAGGCCGCGACGGTGTTTAATGTACCTAACGCATTGCGGTAAGACGCCGCTAATTCTGCAGGAACCAGTTCTAAAGAACGCTCGGTTAAAGGCTCAAAACTTGGCAGGCTGGCGGCTTGCTCTGTTGCTTCCGGCGCGGCTTCGGTGGCGGTATTAGTGGTTTCTTCGGCGGTCGTTTCTGCCGGTGCCGCTGATTCAGGGTTCACTTGCTGCCAATAGGCGGTTAACTGTTCTTTATTCAAAAAGCCGGCAAAAGCCAGACTAATAACAACTGTAACTAAAATAATGGGCCAAAGGCGCATTTTCCGACGGTTGTTTTGTTCCGGGCTATGTTTTGCTGTGCTCTGCTCGCTGGCGTCTTTACCGTCGGCATTCTCGTCTGTCGTGGTATCGCGATAACGGGCAGCCTGAGTGGTCAGAGTAAATTGCAGACGTTGCTGAATTTCTCCGGGAAACCCATGAATGGAATTTAAAAATTGCTGAATGCGTTCCAGGTTCCAGAAACTGCGCTGTTTTTCTGGTAATAACGCCTGCACAAAACGTATTTGTTCGTCGTGGTTCAGTGGCTGTACTTCTATCATGGTTGGCCCTTGCACCCGCAAGTGCGGTGCCGGACGCTGCTGTTGAGCCCAACGGCTGTCGCCGGTCACAATAATGCTGGTGCGCTGGCCAATGGCACTCAGTTGGGTAACGGTAGAAATGCACTCGGCCATGAAGCTTTCGGATAGCTGTTCGCCGTTATCAATAACGACAATGGCGTGCTTTAGCGGGCGTTGGCGTTGAATTTGGCGACTTAACGACTCGTCGTTAATGCTGATAGTACCGAACAGCTGATTCAGAATTTGGGCGCGCATACGGTCATTAGTGGAACGTTCGTTAGCGCTGATAAAAGCGACTTCAGCGTATTCCGATGCTTGTTCAAGAAAGACTTCAGCAATGGTGGTTTTGCCGCTGCCTTCTTTACCGTGCAGCATAATAAGCGACACGCTCTGCTGGCACTGCTCGTGTAGCTGGTCAATAACCTGCTGTTGGCTCGGTTTGGTTTTTACCGGCGCGGCAACAATATGTTGTGGGCTTGCAAGTGCTTGCATCTGTCTGTTCCTGTCTGTCAGCCGAATAGAGATAACGCGTTGGCGTTAGCAACATTCAGTGATCACAGCAGCAACGGTATTGTGTTCTACAGTACTGACAACTTCAGCCTGACCAATAGCAACCGGAAGAACAAAATGCAGCTGACCGTCTTTTACTTTCTTATCGCGCTGCATGTAATCTAACCAGTTCTGCCAGGGCATTTGCGGGCCCTTTGTTGGCAAGCCAAGTGCCAGCAGTAAATCTTTAATGCGTCGAAAATCTGACGAATTGAGCCGCTGTGTCACTTCTGACAGCTTAGATGCAATTATAATGCCAGCAGCCACAGCCTCGCCGTGTGTCCATGCGCCGTATTCGGTGGCGGCTTCAATGGCATGACCAAAGGTGTGGCCTAAATTCAGCAATGCCCGCAGACCTTTTTCGCGCTCGTCTAACGCCACAACTTCGGCTTTAATTTCGCAGCTGCGTTGAATAGCGTAGGTTAGTGCGGCCGGGTCTTGCTGATTTAATTCTTCGGTATGTTGTTCCAGCCATTGGAAAAAGTCGGCGTCGTAGATAACGCCGTATTTTACTATTTCGGCTAAACCGCTGCGGTAGTCCCGCTCAGTGAGCGTTTGCAGGCAGTCAATGTCGATAACCACCGACTTAGGCTGATAAAAAGCGCCAATCAGGTTTTTGCCCTGGGGGTGATTAACCGCCGTTTTTCCACCCACGGAAGAGTCAACCTGCGACAATAAAGTGGTCGGAATTTGGTAAAAATCGACACCGCGTTGAAAAGTTGACGCCACAAAGCCGGCTAAATCACCTACCACACCGCCGCCTAAGGCAATGATGCCACAGTCGCGGTTAAAGCCTGCGTCTATCAGAATATCCATGGCCTCGGCGTAACTGTCCAGACTTTTGAACTGCTCACCGTCGCGCATTTCAAACACTTTTACCTGATGACCGGCAAGGCTTTTTAATAGCGGCTTAAGGTAATACTGACTAATGGTCGGGTTGGTGATGACCAGCAGTTGTTGATTAAGTTTGTGCGGAAGGCGCTCTACATAATTGGGTAACAGGGCGTTACCAATGTAGATGGTGTAGCTGCGTTCACCTAAAGAGACGTTAACCTCAGCCATGAACGCAGCTCCTGTTACTTACCCAAGACCGTTAATGGACTCAAGCTGTTCGATAATGTCGTTGACCACAAACTTTGCACTTTGCTCATCGGTTTGCACCGTAATGTCGGCAATTTCTTCGTACAAAGGATCGCGCTCTTGTGCCAGTTCTTCAAGCACTTTGCGTGGGTCTTCAGCTTCGGCAATTAGAGGCCGGCGTTTATCACGCTGGGTACGAGCCAACTGCTTCTCGATAGGGGTCTTTAAATACACCACTACACCCCGAGCCGATAACCGATTACGGCTTTCTTTGCTCATGACCGAGCCGCCACCTGTCGCTAAGACGATGCCCATGTTTTCGGTAAGCTCTTCGATCACTTTTTCTTCGCGTGCACGAAAGCCTTCTTCACCTTCAAGCTCGAACACCCAACTGATTTCGGCACCCGTGCGGCGCTCAATTTCAGAATCTGAGTCGTAGAACTCTAAATGTAATTGTCTGGCGATTTGACGGCCAATCGTACTTTTGCCAGCCCCCATGGGCCCAACAAGAAAAATATTACGTTTCTCAGCCATATTCCTGCTTACATCATTGGTTAAAATTAGCTGTAACTCACGAATCCGGAGTGTCTGGAGACGTCCCCCAACCCAACGAAAAGAAGCGCGATTATCGCAACTTGAGCCCACTTTAGCAATAGTAATCGGCTTTTGGACTAACTTTGTGGCAATATCGTTGGTGTTACAAAAATCATAAGTTCCCGCTTTTCATCGCGTTGCTGCTGATGAGAGAACAATTTCCCGATTAATGGCAGCGACCCTAAGATGGGGACGCGACTGTCATCATTCAAGTTATGTTCCTGAAAGATTCCGCCCAGAACGATAGTTTCGCCATTTTTTGCCAGCACACGGGTCGACATTTCCTGAGTATCGATAGCAACAGCTGGGCCGGTTGGGGTGGCAACGGTATCGCCGCGCGTGTTCTGAGTTATGGTCAGCTCCATTAAAACATGGTTGTTGGGAGTAATTTGCGGTGTAACGCTTAAGCCCATTACCGCTTTTTTAAACTGCACGGCGGTAGCGCCGTGTGCGGCGGTTTCTACATAAGGTATCTCAGTACCTTGCTCTATGTAAGCGGGCTGTTGGTTCGACGTGAAAATTTTTGGGCTGGTAATAATTTCCGCTTTGTTCTCCTGCTCGAGCGCGGTTAATTCGAGATCCAGCAGAATATCGTCGCTCAGCCGCGCTAAATTAGCAGAAAAAGTGCCGGCGGGTGCGGCGGTAGGCAAGTCTACCTGCATGCCTTTAACAAAACTTCCGGCGTCTTCGGGTATTGCCAGACCGTATTCCGAAACACCCCAGCGAATGCCCAGTTCTTTACTGACATTCGCTTTTACGGTGACCATGCGGGCTTCAATCAGTACCTGTTTAACCGGCACGTCCAGATCATTAACCAGTTGCCGGATAGTTGCCAGTTGCTCTGGTGTATCCCGTAGAATAAGTGTATTGGTACGTGCATCGACGCTTACCGCGCCGTTAGGTGACAGAAAGCTTTGCTGCTCGTTTTTTAGTAGCTTGGCTAAGTCGCTGGCCTTTGCGAAGTTAACGCTGAGTAAAATCGAGTGATACTCGTTGCTATCTGTGGTGTGTTCACCGGCAACATCAATGCGCAGCATAGAGCCCTGCAAACGAATAGCGAGATCATGGCTGGCGATTAACGTAGCAAATGCGTCCTGCCATGCCACACCATTCAGCTTCAGACTGGACTCACCCTTCACGTTGTCGGTCATCAATATGTTCAGTTGGTGCTGATCCGCTAATAGCTGTATGAGGTCGCGCAGCGGCATTTTACGGGTGTTGAGAGATACCGGTTGTAAGCGCTGTTGTTCGCTAAGCAGGCTTTGCCAGTTTTTGTCGGCTGCATAGACTGCAGACACGGGCTGGAAACTCAGAATAGCCAGCAGCAAAAAGACATAAAAAGAGAGTCGTGTTGGTATCATTGTGAGGAATTGTCCTTAGTTAAATGGAGTTTCAACGGCTTTGCTGACCAGCATCCCGCTTGCTTTTCCCAAAGCTGAAATTCGGCGTACTCGCCGTTAACGCCTTGCAGCTGCATGAGCGGATCAGCTATCCAGCTACTTTCCGCAAGTGTTAGCAGTGGTTGATTTGGTATTTTCAACAGGGCTTTTTTTACCGGAAAGGTTTGAGTGGCAATTAACTGCACCAGCGACCAGTCACTAATGCGAGTGTCGCTTTTTATTTCAGGTTTGCCCAAACACTCGATAGGCTCTGCGATAACGTCCGGAAAGTCTGATTTAAACAACGAATGAGAGCTAAGTTCTGAGGGCGTGGGGCTGTCAGCCGGTAACCAGAGAAATTGCCAGCTTAATTTGCCGTTGTTTTCCCCGGCGTCCCGCCACTTTAGCGTTTGCGTAAATGGAAACGGTTGTCGCATTTCCTGCTGCGCTTGCATGACAGAAGCGACCAACCGCAACGCGTTCTGGTAAGTTCCGTTCACACCAACCAGCCACTGCTCAGCGTTTTCCGGGCTTTGTTGATAATAGAGGTCGACATTGTGTTGCCTTGCCGCCTGCGTTAATAAAGTAGAGACATCCGTATCTGCGTGCTTCGTTACAACTGACTCGGCTTGCTCAGGAACCCCGGGAACGGACCGCTGCAGTTGTTTCTCTTGCTTTCGAAGCAGCTCGTTTAGCTGGCTTGCCTGATAGCTGGTAAGAAAGTAACTGACACCCATAGCTGTCGCCGTGAAAAGCGCAACAGAGCCGATCCATAGCCAGAGTGGTTTTGTAAGTGATTCAGCCATTAGGTTCAGCTCCGCTGTCCGCGTTTTTCTGAGGACTTGTGTAGGAGAACACCACACCTTGCTGAGGCAATAGCTGCTGCTTTAGTCCGGGGTTTATTAACTGCTTTTCCAGCCATAAATACTGTTCATTAACCTGCTGTATCTGCCAGTAGATGGCGGTGAGTTTCATTTGTGACCGGCTAAGGGAAAGCTCGCGCTGCTGGAGATGGTGCTGTGTTCGCTCAAGCAGAGCGTAAAATGCGTTGAGCATCTCGTGGTTAGTATGCTTTTGTTGGGTAAAGGCTTTTTGCAACTGTTGCTGTTTTTGGTATTGCTCCCAGCGTTGCTGCTGAACGCTCTGCTCTTTCAGAGCCAGCTTTTGCTCTGCCAGCTGATGCTTTAAGTTGTTCAGGTAACCCTCGTAAGAAACAACCCATTGCACCGATACAACGCCGACAATAAGCAGCAGGAGAATACCCAGACAATGCAGCGCACGGTAGCGCAGCCATAGGCTTTGTTCCCGCCACTGCAACAGGTTTAGCGATGCCATTGACTGAACCCCCGTAAAGCTAAACCCAGCAGTACTAGTTCGTTGTCCAGGGCTGAAACAATGGGGGCAACGTTGTTTTGGAAAAATGGTGCCGTAGAAAGCACCAGATGCTTCAGTTGTTGCTGATGAGAAAGTTCCCGTTCAAGTTGCGACTGAATGGCTTTATCGCCAAAACTCATTACCCAGTTGAATTGATGAGACAGCTGAGCCTTAAGCAAAAAGCCCACCAAATTGTTGGTGTCGACAGAGTCGAGCCGCTGAAAGACGCCGTTTTTACAATAAAGCAAAATGGATTGTTGCTGACGGAGATCAACGACTATCCACGCCATGTCAGTCTCGAACTTGGTATTGTCAGGCCAAAGGTAAGGCAAAACCGCATTAGCTGCCCGTACTACTGACTGATAAACGGGTTCAACCACTTGCACCGGCATTTTCAGCGGGGCCAGTAATACTAATAAATCCTCCAGCGCTGAACGCTGGCCAATAACTGCTTCGGCCTCCTTCCCATGGCTGTGGGTGAAATAGTCGTAACTTATGCCGGTATTGCGTTTTAACTGGGGCGGTAATTTTTCCAGTAATTGCTCTTCAACCTGCTGGTTATTGTCTAACGGAATTTTCTGATAGTGGGTTGCACTGTAGTCCAGTGCCGAGACAATACTGTCTGGTTTTAAGCCCTTGCCGGTTAAGCTGCTATGGTGCTGCTGAGAAAAGTGTTCGACAACAAAATGCCGACCCCGGCGGGACAATTGTAAAACCAGACAATTTTCACGATTAATTTGCACAGCAAGTGGTTGTTGCCGAAGTAATGACATTAGACAATATCCTTATTGTAGAAAAGCCAGATGCAAGCGTAGTGTTGTGAACAAAAATCCTCCATAATAGTCAGTAAGAGTTATGAGCTAATTTATGTCGGTGATTTCGGTTTCAACACTTTGGCGTGTTTCTGTAGTAAGTTCTGGCGTAAGTTCTGACGTAGTAAAAATGAAGTCATGGAGCAGATAATTGAAGTGGTTTAAGCGGCTAATCTACACCTTGCTGGTGTGTATTATTCTTGGCGGGGTAACGGTTGGCAGCCTTTACTTATACGTTAAGCCCGAGTTACCCAGTGTGGAAACCTTGCGGGACGTGCGTTTGCAAACACCCATGCAGGTGTTTAGCGCTGACGGTGAACTGATCTCGCAGTTTGGCGAAAAACGCCGAATTCCGGTAAAACTGGAAGATGTACCTCAACCGCTTATTGATGCTTTTCTCGCTACCGAAGACAGCCGTTTTTATCAGCACTTTGGGGTTGATCCAATAGGTGTTGCCAGGGCTTTTAGCGTGTTGCTCACCACCGGTGAAATTCAGGAAGGTGCCAGTACCATTACCATGCAGCTGGCGCGAAACTTCTTCTTAAGCTTTGACCGTGCCTGGATGCGTAAGGTGAAAGAGTCTTTTATCGCTGTCCACATTGAACAGTTGTTGAGTAAAGACGAAATTCTTGAACTTTATTTGAATAAAATTACCTTTGGTCATCGTGCCCACGGTGTCGGTGCAGCCGCGCAGGTGTACTACGGTAAGCCGTTAAACGAACTGACGCTGGCGCAAATGGCAACCATTGCCGGTTTGCCTAAAGCACCGTCTAACCTGAACCCTATTTCAAACCCTACTGCCTCTAAAGCTCGTCGACGCGTTGTCTTATTGCGCATGCTGGACGAGAAGAAAATTACTCGTGCTGAGTTTGAAGAAGCTGCAAATGCTCCTGTCACAGCTCGACGGCATGGCGCTGAGGTGACAGTGCACGCGCCTTACCTGGCAGAAATGGTGCGTCAGGAAATGGTTGATCGCTATGGTGAAGATAAAGCCTATAACGAAGGTTATCAGGTGTACACAACCATTAGAAGCGACGTACAGTTGGCTGCGCGCCAGGCTATATGGGATAACCTGCACAGCTATGATGAGCGACACGGTTATCGCGGTCCTGTTAGTTTATTGTGGTCAGCAGAGAAGAATGAAGAGCCGGTTAAAGAACCAGCCATACGCAAGTACCTGGAGCAACTGCGTGTTATTGGTGCGGTAACGCCGGCGGTTGTGACTGCAGTCGAAGAGCAGTCGGCTGACGTATTAGTGAAGGGAGAGGGTAAACTCACCCTGCCATGGGAAGCTATGCACTGGGCTCGTGAGTACTTAAACGAAGAACGTCAGGGCCCGCCTCCGGAAACCGCAGCTGACATTATGCAGCCGGGTCATGTTATTTGGTTGCGTCGGGTAAATGACGGCAGCGAATGGCGACTGGCGCAAATTCCCGAACCCAGTTCCGCTATTGTCTCTTTACGACCCGACGATGGTGCCGTTGCCGCTGTTGTTGGTGGGTACAGTTTCCAGCTGAGCCAGTACAACCGCGCTTTGCAGGCAGAGCGTCAGGTCGGCTCAAACATTAAACCTTTGATTTACTCAGCCGCATTTGAAGAGGGCTTAACTCTGGCTACTTTGGTGAATGATGCCCCCATTAACCAATGGAACCCGGGTTCCGGTGTCGCCTGGCGACCGAAAAACTCGCCGGAAGTCTATGAAGGCCCTATCCGTTTGCGTAAAGCTCTGGCTAAGTCAAAGAACGTGGTCTCGGTGCGCTTAATTCGCGAACTGGGAGTTAAAAAAGTGGCGGATCACCTGGCCAAATTTGGTCTGGATCGCTCAAAAATTCCCGAGAACGAATCGCTTTCTCTGGGCTCTCTTTCAATGACACCCATGCAAGTAGCTCGCGCTTATGCGGCGTTCTCGAACGGTGGGTTTCTGATAGAGCCCTACTTTATCAAACGTATTGAAGACGCCGATGGTAATGTGATTGAAGAAACCGACCCGGTGCGCGCTTGTTTCGACTGTGACAACCCGGCTCCGCAGGTGATTAGCGAACAAAATGCGTTCCTGGTTGAGCAGGCAATGAACTCAGCGGTCTGGGGCGGCGGCAGTTGGGCAAATGGCACAGGCTGGAACGGTACGTCCTGGCGTATTCAGCGCTCTAAACCCATTACTGAAGCTGTTGGTCGCAATATTGCCGGTAAAACCGGTACCACCAACGATGTTCGTGATACATGGTTCTCAGGTTTTACCTCGGACCTTGCGACAACTGTCTGGGTTGGGTTTGATGATGTTTCCCGTAAATTAGGACGCACGTCAAAGCATCCTGAAGTCGACTCCAGTCAGCAGGCAATAACTGGCGGTGAAGCGGGTGCGAAAACTGCGTTGCCGGGCTGGATCCTGTTTATGGAGAAGGCGCTACCGCTGTTTCCGTCACGCGATTTTGGTATTCCGCCGGGTGTGGTGAATGTCCGTATCGACTTAGAAAGCGGCAAGTTATCACACAAAAGTGACTACACCACGCGGTTTGAATACTTTATACGTGGTACCGAACCCACTGAGTACAGTCGCGATAACGGTCAGTCTAATGGCGATATCTTTCAAGAAGATGATGACGACTTATTCTAGTCAGGCAAAATCTGTGTAATAACAAATTAGTGGGAGCATTAAGCTCCCACTGCCAGTTTACTCAGTAACTGATTGAGATCCGATTGCACGCCGCCAGCAGTAACGTGTTTACCCGCACCAGGTCCGCTAATAACTAATGGCATTTCGGAATACCAGTCGGTGTAGATAACGAAAATGTTTTCGCCGGGTATTAAGTTGGCCAGCATGTCCCCTTCCGGAATGTATTCAATACCAACCTGAGCAGTAACTCTTTGCTCGTCACTGACGGTAAAGCTGGCCAGCAGCCGCGGCACTTTGCCGTCTTTAGCCGCTTCGTCCAGCATCGCCGCCATGGGCTCATCAAGTTCGGATAAGCGTTGCATAAACTCGCTAAGTGGTAGCTCACGTAAATGCTCAGGTACCAGGCTTTTTACTTCAATGTCCTGCCAGTCCAGTTTTAAGCCAATTTCGCGTGCCAGAATCAGTAATTTACGCACCAAGTCCTGACAGGACAGGTCTTCACGAGGGTCAGGCTCGCTATAACCCCGCTCTTTGGCTTCTTTTACCAATGAACTGAAAGTGACTCCTTTGGTAAAATTCTCAAACAGCCACGACATGGTACCCGAGAAAATACCGGAGATACTGCGAATTTCGTCGCCGGAATTTCGCAAATCGTTTATGGCATAATTCAGCGGCAACCCGGCACCCACCGTGGTGTTGTATAGCCATTCACGCTCGTACTCGTGCTGAATGGTACGAATTTCCCGGTACAACGCTTCGTCGGCGGAGCCCGCGCGCTTATTGGCGCTGATAATATGCAGACCGTTTGCGAACAAGCTGGGATACAGTTGCGCGACTTGCTTGGCATCAGTCAAGTCAATGACGACCATCTCGTCGTATGGTGCATTTGGTAGCTCGCGCAACAGTTCCGTGAGTACATAGGGTCGAGCCAGGCGGTCGAAATCCTCCGCCCACTGGGTGAGCTCGACGCCATTGTAATCCAGCCATAAACGCCGCGAGTTGGCGATGCCCATAACCCGAACGTCCATCACTTGGTTAATGCGGTCGCGCTGCTGTCGGAACAGTTCCAGCCAGGCCGTACCAATGTTGCCGCGGCCAATGACTAAAACGCCCAGGCTGCGACGGTAATTGAATAATTGGCTGTGCAGACGGTTGAGCAATCGGTTATCAAGCTTTTGTTCCAGAATAGCAACAGCAGAGTCACCGTTCTGTGTCAGCGCAAAACGCCGCACTTTTTGTTCGGAAAGTTGCAGTTTAAAGGTCGAGAACTGGTCGGTTTCCTGAATGCGGTTACCGACAATGGCCAGCATGGAATAGCCGCGAATTTGAGTAATGGCATCACCCGCGCCCAGACTGTCTAACCAGCCGGTCAGGTAGTCTAAGTGATTTTGATGAAACACCAGATACTGCTGATGATTCTCCGGCTCGGTCCAGCTGACCAGCGGTTCTAATTCCAGTTCATCCAGACGTTTTACTAAGGCTTTATCGTGCAGCTCAACCTTAAACAGCACCACCTCAGACAGAGAAGTGAAGACTTTTCCGCGGGGCTGGGTATTCTGGAACTGGCCAATACGAGTTTGCTGATTTTCTACTTTTAAACTGGAGCGAACGGAAATGACCATGCGTTGACGGTCAACCGGCTGAAAGGTTCTTGGGTGCAGAACCGGACTGCCAAGACGCGCCAGCTCTTCGGCTTCGGTCCAGTCTAATGTTGGTAAGCTGACCACGCGCTCTACTTTGCGTGGGTCTGCCGAATAAACGCCGGCCACGTCTTTCCAGATAGTAACCTGACGTGTATCCAGCAGACTGCCTACTAAGGTTGCTGAATAGTCGCTGCCGTTACGCCCCAGAGTTAAACTCTCGCCGTTTAAACCGCGGGCAATAAAGCCAGTAACAATAAAGCGGGTACCCGAGTGAGGAGCCACTCTTTGTAATAGCTTTTCACGCGAATGCTCTACCTGAATAACGGGTTCAGGGGCATCTGCGGCGAGTAAAAAGTCCCGGGCATCAATGTGGTCTGCGCGGGTACCCTGTTTTTGCAGTAAAGCTGATAACAAGCGGGCAGACCAGAGTTCGCCGTACGACAGTAACTCGGCGTTATGGCTAATGGCTTCGTCGCCGACTAACCAACGACGCCAGCGGGTGAAGTCTTTTTGCGATTGCAGTAGCAACTGTTTTTGTAAGTCGCCACTTAATAACTCGGTGATCAGTCCTTGCTGAAAACTCTCTAATTGATCGAGCAGAATGCTGGCGGTGTCGCCCGGCTGCGCTTTGGCATTAATAATGGCAAGAATGCGGTTGGTTGTATCTCCGGCCGCGGAAACAACGACTAAGTCGCTGGCACCCGCGTACTCGGTTACAATTCGGGCAACGCGGCGATAGCAGAACGCATCGGCAAGACTGCTGCCGCCAAACTTATGCACCTGAACGCTGTCGGCAACGGCTTGCTTTTGCTCTTCTGTGAGCTGAGTTGTGGTCATTCCGCCTTCCTTAACTACTCGCTTGAATTAGATTACTGCTACTAAGGCTAAAATATTGTCAGGCAAATGTCAGCAACTTTTAGCCATCTAGACGGATAAAATTTGACGGGGTCGTTCATTCGGGTACAATTCATTATAACTTATGTGGTTTTGTTATATAGCGGGACAATAACAATGAAATGGAACGGCGAATATATTTACCCTTATGCTGAACACGGTCGTAAGAGTCAGCAGGTGAAAAAAGTTACGGTCTCAATACCCACGCGCGTGTTAAAAGTACTGACCGATGAACGAACCCGTCGCCAAATTAATAATCTGCGCCATGCTACCAACAGCGAACTGCTGTGTGAGGCGTTTTTACACGCTTTTACCGGTCAGCCGCTGCCGGAAGACGAAGACTTGCAAAAATCCAATCCGAATAAAATCCCCAAAGCTGTGCGCGAAGAGCTGGAAGCCCGGGGATTACCTATTCCGACCGACGAAGAGCTCGACGATTAATCCTGCATATAATTTTTCGGTAAATCGATTTTAGCTGCGCCGGACTTCACCGCAGCTTCGGCAACGGCGCGCGATACGCGTGGACACAAGCGCGGGTCAATTGGCTTAGGAATAATATAATCACGGCCGAAGGTTAATTCTTTGACACCGGCTGCTTTCAATACCGATTCCGGCACTGGCTCTTTCGCCAACTGACGAATAGCTTCCACTGCTGCAACTTTCATTTCGTCGTTAATCGCAGTAGCACGCACATCTAATGCACCGCGGAACATAAACGGGAAGCATAAAACGTTGTTCACCTGGTTCGGGTAGTCTGAGCGTCCGGTGCCCATAATCAGGTCATCACGTGCGGCCATAGCGGTTTCCGGCTTAATCTCCGGGTCTGGGTTAGAGCAGGCAAACAGAACCGGGTTAGGTGCCATAAGTTTTAGCTCTTCTGCGCTGAGTAAGTTTGGTCCTGAAACTCCGACGAAGATATCTGCACCTTCAATAACGTCTTTTAGCGTACGTTTGTCAGTATTGTTGGCAAACAGCTGTTTGTATTCATTTAAGTCATCACGACGGGTGTGAATAACGCCTTTTGAGTCGAGCATATAAATGTGCTCGCGTTGTGCCCCACATTTAATTAAAAGCTCCATACAGGCAATGGCGGCAGCACCGGCACCAAGGCAGACAATACGTGACTCCGCCAGGTTTTTACCCTGAATTTCTAACGCGTTCAGCATACCAGCGGCCGTTACAATGGCAGTACCGTGCTGATCATCATGGAATACCGGTACATTGCAGCGCTCTATTAACGCCTGTTCTATTTCGAAACATTCAGGCGCTTTAATGTCTTCTAAGTTGATGCCACCAAAGGTATCGGCAATGTTAGCAACGGTATTGATAAAGTCCTGAGTAGTACGATGATTTACTTCAATATCAATAGAATCTAGTCCGGCGAAGCGCTTAAATAGAAGAGCTTTGCCTTCCATTACCGGTTTTGATGCCAGTGGCCCTAAATTGCCCAGACCAAGAATGGCGGTTCCGTTGGTAATAACCGCAACCATATTGCCTTTGGCCGTATAACGGTAAGCCGCGTCCGGGTCCTGAGCAATTTCCCGAACCGGCTCTGCGACGCCCGGGCTGTAGGCCAAAGCTAAATCTTTGCTGGTTTCTGCGGGAGTGGTGAGTTCAACCGAAATTTTACCCGGGGTCGGGTATTCGTGGTAATCCAGTGCCTGTTGGCGAAAATCTGTCATGCGGTGATACCTGAGTCTGGTTATCAGAATGCCAATCAGTCTATCGCTTTTAAGCGAAGAAACAAATCTTACCTCCACCTTTAAAGGCCACTGAGGCGAAGTAAATTTAACGAGTGTTCAAAAGTACACCAGTTAACTTTTCTTTAACAATAGGAGGTTTAGGCGAGCGGGCACAAAAAAAGGCGCTGTTTAGCGCCTTTCTCTTAAAATCTGCTATTAAGCAGCGTTTTCTACAGGTTTTCTTAGGAGTCTTTCTTGCCCAGAGCACCAAAACGCTTCTTAAATTTATCAACACGACCACCAGTGTCCATTACACGTTGCTTACCAGTGTAGAACGGGTGGCACTCTGAACAGACGTCCAGGTGAAGATCTTCTGAGCGGGTTGAACGCGTTTCGAACGTGTGACCGCAAGAACAGCTGACTTTTAAAGTCTTGTACTTAGGATGAATACCTTGTTTCATGGGGTTACCTCAGTTATGGGCCGCATCGCCATTCGATCCAAAGCCGAACACCATGCGCAAAAAAACATCAATGAATTAAGAGCCGCGCATTTTATGTGATCCTGCGCCTGTGATCAAGCAGAATCTGCTGCCTTGTATTCTGCGCGGTAGCGTTCCAGAATAGAGCCATGAAGCAAGCCAGCACCGGTAGCGAACGACGTTATAAAGTCGCACTGCCGCTACCTCTTCGACAAACCTATGATTATCTGTGCAAAAGTGCCGAGCCACTGCCGCAGGGAGTCCGCGTGCGCGTGCCTTTTGGCCAGCGTCAGTTAGTGGGTTATGTGGTTGCCGAAGCCAGTGACGAACCGCCAACATTTGAACTGAAGTCGGTTGCTTCGGTTCTGGATGAGCAGCGACTGTGGCCGGATGATATCTGGCAGTTGGTGCGCTGGTCGTCGGATTATTACCACCACTCGCTGGGTGACGTTGCTGCGAACAGCCTGCCGGTTCTGTTGCGCAAAGGCGATGCGCCGGAATATCTGACCGAAACTTTTTATGCGTTGACCGACTTAGGCCGGGCGCAGTCCATTAATGATTTAAAAGGGGCTGCAAGACAGCAGCAGGTGCTGGCGGCGCTTAAACATCAGCCGCTCAGACGCAGCGACTTGACCGATATAGGCGTCACCTCAGCCGTGCTTCGTACCTTACAGGATAAAGGCTGGATTGAAGTGCGCGAGCAGGCACCGACTAAGAATCAGGGCTGGCAAAAGCAGTCATCGGTGCTAAAAGAGCAGGGACATGCACTAAATACCGAGCAGGCAGTGGCGGTTTCGACCATTAACCAACAGCAGAAGCACAGTACGTTGTTGCTGGAAGGGGTTACTGGTAGTGGCAAAACCGAAGTGTATTTGCAAGCCATGGAGCCGGTGCTGGCTCGTGGAGAGCAGGTATTGGTGCTGGTACCGGAAATAGGCCTGACTCCACAGACTTTGCAGCGCTTTAAAGAGCGCTTTGACGCGCCGGTGGTGATGCTACATTCCGGGATGAGCGACAGAGAGCGACTGAATACCTGGCTGGATGCAAAACACGGACATGCAGCAATTATTATCGGCACCCGTTCGGCGGTGTTTACGCCCTGCCAGAAGCTAGGGCTTATTGTGGTCGATGAAGAACATGACTTGTCCTACAAACAACAGGACGGCTTTCGCTACCATGCCCGGGACATTGCTATTAAACGGGCGGCGTTGCTGGATATTCCGCTGGTGCTCGGTAGTGCAACTGCCTCGCTTGAAACTTTGAATAACGCGGTCAGCAAACGCTTTCACTGGCTTAAGCTGGGGCAGCGCGCTGGTGGCGCGCAAATGGTTAAACACGAGCTTATTGACCTGAAGCAGCAGCCCATAAAAGCCGGTGTTTCCAAAGCATTACAGGAACAAATTCAGGTAGAAATCGAGCGCGGTAATCAGGTATTGCTGTTCCTTAACCGCCGTGGCTTTGCACCAGCGTTAATGTGTCACGAGTGTGGCTGGCTGGCGCAGTGTCATCGCTGCGACGCTTTTTACACTGTGCATAAAGCTCATCAGCAGTTGCAGTGTCACCATTGTGGCAGCCAGCAGCGGATACCTAAGCAATGCGGCTCCTGCGGCTCCACGCACTTAATTTCGCACGGCGTGGGTACCGAACAGTTAGAGCACAGTCTGAAAGAAATGTTTCCGGGTCGCGGCGTGCTGCGCATTGACCGGGATTCCACCCGTCGCAAGGGGCAATTAGACGATTATCTGCAAAAAGCCACCAACAATGAGTATCCGCTGTTGGTCGGCACGCAGATGCTGGCAAAAGGCCATCACTTTCCCCATGTCACTCTGGTGGCGCTGCTCGATGTTGATGGCGCGCTTTACAGTGCGGATTTCCGGGCAGCAGAGCGTTTAGGACAGCTTTATACTCAGGTCGCTGGTCGCGCCGGGCGAGAGCACAAAGCCGGTAAAGTGGTCTTGCAAACCCACCATCCTGAGCACGACTTAATTCAGGACTTACTCAACAACGGCTATTCGCACTTTGCCCTGACGGCACTTGCTGAACGCCAACAAAGCGAGCTGCCGCCGTTCTCTTATTTGGCGCTGTTCCGTGGCGAAGCAACCGACAGAGACTCTGTGGTGCAGGCCATGACCCAAATTCAGCAGTTAATGCCGCAGGTGGAAGGTGCATTTTTGCTGGGCCCCATGCCAGCTTTAATGGAACGTAAAGCCGGTCGTTACCGCTACCAATTGCTGTTACATTGTCAGTCACGTAAATTGCGATTTCAGCTTATTGAACACTTGTTACCGCAGATTAACGCCTTGCCGTTATTGAAAAAAGTGCGCTGGTCGCTGGATATTGATCCGCAAGACTTCAGCTGATTAACAACTAAGCGGTTTTTTTTATCGAGCGTAGCGATTAAACTAAGCGCTTTGAATTTCCTCTTCGATTTTTCATACAGGTAGTCGCATTAATGAAAGAACAACTTGAACAGTTACTGGCCGAAGCCATTGGTCAACTTAAAGCACAGGGCACAATTCCGGCGGATCATTCAGTAAACATTCAGTTGGACCGACCCCGCGATAAGTCTCACGGTGACTTTGCGACAAACCTGGCATTAATGCTGGCAAAGCCTGCGAAATCGAATCCGCGTCAGTTGGCAGAAGCCATTGTTGCCGCGGTTCCGGAAAACTCTCTACTGTCAAAAATGGATATTGCCGGGCCGGGCTTTATTAACTTCACCATTTCGCAGGACCAGCTGAAAGACCAGCTAACCGCGATGCTCAGCAGCGACAGCCTGAACGTGGATGTGGCAGAAGAAAGCAAAACCATTGTTATTGACTACTCGTCGCCTAACCTGGCGAAAGAAATGCATGTAGGCCATTTGCGTTCCGCCATTATTGGCGACGCCGTGTCGCGCGTGTGTGAGTTTTTAGGGCATAAAGTCATTCGCCAGAACCACGTGGGCGACTGGGGCACGCAGTTCGGCATGCTTTTAGCGTACATGGAAGCGCTGGATAACCAGTCTGCTGAATATGAGCTGAGCAACCTGGAGACTTTCTATAAAGCCGCCAAGCAACGTTTTGACGAAAGCGAAGAGTTTGCTGACCGTGCACGTCAGCTAGTCGTAAAACTGCAGTCGGGCGACGAATACTGCCTGAAGCTGTGGAACCAATTTATTGATGTGTCACTGAGCCATTGTCAGGACGTTTACGACCGTTTAGGCGTTAAACTGACTCGTGACGATGTGATGGCTGAAAGCGCCTACAACGACAAGTTACCGGGTGTTATTGAGCACCTGCGAGAAAAAGGTCTGTTGACGGAAGATCAGGGTGCACAATGCGTGTTTCTTGAAGAATACAAAGGTAAAGAAGGCGAACCGCTGCCTATTATTGTGCAGAAAAAAGGCGGCGGCTACCTTTATGCCACCACCGATTTAGCCGCTATTGAATACCGTCAGAAAGAACTGGGTGGTGACCACCTGATGTACTTTGTGGATGCGCGTCAGTCGCTGCATTTCGACCAAATTTTTACGCTGGCACGCAAAGCCGGTTTTGTGGAAGGCGAGATACAGCTCGACCATTACGGCTTTGGTACCGTGATGGGCAAAGACGGCAAACCTTACAAAAGCCGTGACGGTGGTGTGACTAAGCTGGCTGACTTATTAGATGAAGCTGAACGTCGCGCACTAGAGCTACTGCAGCAGAAAACGACTGATTTAACAGATGAGCAGCAAAAACGCGTTGCTGAAGTGGTGGGTATTAGCTCGGTTAAGTACGCGGACTTATCAAAAAACCGTACCAGCGACTACGTTTTCGACTGGAACCACATGCTGACTTTTGAAGGCAACACGGCACCTTACCTACTTTATGCTTACACCCGCGTGAACAGTATTTTTGATCGTTTAGGCGACACAGCGTTTGACCGCAACGCCGACATTATTCTGGATGACGAACGCGAGCTGGCGCTGGCGAATCAGCTGGTGCGTTTTAACGAAGTGCTGCATCAGGTTCAGGATAAAGCCATGCCGCATTTCTTATGTGGTTTCCTGTTTGATTTGGCCGGTCGCTTCTCCAGTTTTTATGAAGCCTGCCCAATTTTGAATCAGGAAGACGAAGCCCTTCGTAACAGTCGTCTGAAGTTGTCGATGTTAACCGCCAACGTGCTGAAGCAAGGCCTGGAATTACTGGGTATTCCAACCCTGGAGAAGATGTAACGCACTATGGATTACGCGAATCGTAAGCCAAAACCGCCAAAACGTAAGCCGGCTAAGAAAAAGGGAACCAATAAAAAGCAGCAACGCGGTGCAAAACCCGTTGCTGAGCGTAAGCCGGTGCCCTGGTTCGTGGTCGCTGTTGCCATTGTCCTGATAGCATTTTTTACCTATATTCTGCTGCAAATTAACGGTAAATCTGAACAGGTTGAACAACCAAAGGTACAACCGCCACCGGCTGACTTATTGCCAGAGAAATCGGCTGAACGCTGGCGCTATATAGAAGAGCTAAAAAGTAAAGAGGTGGAAGTGGATGTGCCTGAACGCGAACTGGGTCCACCGAAACTGATGCAATGTGGCTCTTTCCGTCAGCAGGAAGACGCTGAAAGGTTACGTGCACAAATTGCGATGGCGGGGCTTGAATCTCAGGTACGCTCGACTGAAGGGAGCAATGGGCTTTGGTACCGGGTTATTCTGGGCCCTTATGAAACCAAACGAGATGCTGAGAGAGACCGTCATAAACTTCAACGCAATCAAGTGTTTGGTTGTGCTATCTGGAACTGGAATCTGGATTAATCGGCTGACACCATTGAAAAATACGATATAGACCCTCAAATACTTGTCATCGACGTCACTAAGACAAAAAAGAGGGTCTTGCTTTGACTACTATCGTATCTGTTCGCCGCGGCGATAAAGTTGTAATTGGCGGAGACGGCCAGGTTTCCTTAGGTAATACCGTAATGAAAGGTAATGCGCGTAAAGTGCGTCGCCTATACCACGATAAAGTGCTGGCAGGTTTTGCCGGCGGAACCGCAGACGCTTTCACACTGTTCGAACGTTTTGAATCCAAACTTGAACAACATCAGGGGAACCTGATGCGTGCGGCTGTGGAATTGGCAAAAGATTGGCGTACCGACCGTGCTTTGCGCCGACTGGAGGCATTGCTCGCGGTTGCTGATAAAGAAACGTCATTAATTATTACCGGTAATGGTGACGTTGTGCAGCCGGAGAATGACCTTATTGCGATTGGCTCGGGTGGGCCGTTTGCGCAGTCGGCAGCAAGAGCTTTGCTGGAAAATACCGACTTGAATGCCCGCGACATTGTGCAAAAAGCACTGACCATTGCAGGCGATATTTGCGTGTACACCAACGGCAACCAGACCATTGAAGAAGAAGAGTCTATTGCTGAAGACAAAACGAAGCAGGGGAAAAAATAAGATGTCTGAGATGACCCCAAGAGAAATTGTAGACGAATTAAACCGACATATTATTGGCCAGGATAAAGCAAAACGCGCTGTCGCCGTTGCTTTGCGTAATCGCTGGCGCCGGATGCAACTGGATGACGAGCTGCGTCAGGAAGTAACGCCTAAGAATATCTTAATGATAGGCCCTACCGGTGTGGGTAAAACGGAAATTGCCCGCCGCCTGGCGAAATTAGCGAGAGCACCTTTCATTAAAGTTGAAGCGACTAAGTTCACAGAAGTGGGTTACGTGGGCAAAGAAATTGAATCCATTATTAAGGATTTAACCGACGTAGCGGTGAAACAAACGCGCGAAGAAATGATGCAAAAGGTACGTTACCGCGCTGAAGAAGCGGCGGAAGAGCGTATTTTGGATGTGCTGTTACCACCGGCGAAGCAGTCTTCTTCTGGTTGGGCTCAGCAACAGGAAGAGACGCCGGAAAATGATGACCAGCGTGGTACGCGTCAGGTATTCCGTAAGAAGTTACGTGAAGGCCAGCTGGATGACAAAGAAATTGAAATTGATTTAGCCATGCCGCAAATGGGTGTTGAAATTATGGCGCCTCCGGGTATGGAAGAAATGACGTCGCAGTTGCAGAACATGTTCCAGAACATGGGCAGCGATAAGACAAAAGCACGCAAAATGCGCATTAAAGATGCTTACAAGCAGCTAGTCGAGGAAGAAGCGGCGAAATTGCTGAACCCCGACGAAGTAAAAGAAGCTGCTATTGAGTCGGTTGAGCAGAACGGCATTGTCTTTTTAGATGAAATTGACAAGATTTGTAAGCGTGGTGATACCAGCGGACCAGATGTTTCCCGCGAAGGTGTGCAGCGTGACTTACTGCCTTTGGTTGAAGGTACCACGGTGAATACCAAGCACGGTATGATAAAAACCGATCATATTCTGTTTATTGCCTCTGGTGCATTCCAGATGAGTAAGCCGTCAGATCTTATTCCTGAATTACAGGGGCGTTTGCCTATTCGGGTTGAGCTGGAAGCACTGACCAGTGGCGACTTCGTGCGTATTCTGACAGAGCCAAGTGCGTCGCTGACGACTCAGTACCATGCTCTGCTGAACACTGAAGGCGTTGAAGTGAGCTTTACTGAAGAAGGCATTCAGCGTATTGCTGAAGTGGCATTCCATGTAAACGAAACGACAGAAAACATTGGTGCGCGTCGCTTACATACGGTGCTGGAGCGTTTAATGGAAGAAATTTCCTTCCATGCTACTGACCACAGCGGTGAGAAACTGGTTGTTGATGCCGATTACGTGAATGAACATGTCGGTGAGCTATCGCAAGACGAAGACCTAAGCCGCTTTATCCTGTAAAAATACTCTGCAGAAATTGTAGAGCTAGAAAGCCGTTGCAAACTCTCCGGGTGGCAACGGCTTTTTGTCGCCTTGAATTTGGCGTTCAATCAACTGTTCAGCAAATTGCAGGCGCATTGGGGGGGAGTAAAAATAGCCCTGCATCATGTCGCAACCCAGTTTTTGCAACATGTCCTGCTGTTCTTGGGTTTCAATGCCCTCGGCAATAACGCGTTTACCCAGACCGTGAGACAGCCGGATCATGGCTTTTAAAATGGTGACATCGTTATTATTTTGCTGCAGTTCGCTGACAAAGCTGCGGTCTATTTTAATTTTGTTAATAGGTAATGAGCGAAGGTAAGCCAGGGAAGAGTGACCGGTACCAAAATCATCAATAGAAATGCCAAAACCCATTTCCCGCAGCCGCTGGATAACACTCATGCCGTTGTGTAAATCTGACATGGCCACGTTTTCGGTGATCTCAAGCTCTAGCCATTCGGGCGATATATTGTAGTCTTCCAGTAACCGCTGCATTTTTTCTATTAACTGAAAATGCTGAAATTGTGGCGCTGATAAATTCACCGCTATGGGCCAGCAGAGACCAAACTTTTGTTTCCAGGAAGCAAGGATAGCAGCCGCGTGGTTCAGTACCCAGTCATCCAGTTCGGTGGAAAGCCCCAATTGCTCGATATAAGGCAGAAATTCCGCCGGACTCAGCAGACCGCGTTCCGGGTGCTGCCAACGGATCAGGGCTTCAAAACCACAAAGCTGTTGATGGTCAAAGTCAAACTGCGGCTGAAGATACAGAGTGAACTCATTCTCTTGCATAGCGCGGCGTAAAATTGGCTCCATATCAACCAGATAGGAGTACATCTCATCCATACCCCGCTCATAAACGGTAACACTGGGCTGGTGTGACTGCTTTGCCTGAGTCAGCGCAATGGTTGCTTTATTGAGTAGAACTTCCGATCGACTGCCGTGCTGAGGGTAGCGTGCAATACCAATACCCGCGGCAATATTCAGCGTTTTTTCGCCCACTTCAATGGGGTTACTCAGTGTGTCCTGAAGCTCTGTAGCTAAATCTTTTATAAGACTGCGGCTTTTTAAATGATCAAAGGCAAGAGCAAAGACATCGCCACTGATACGGGATACCGCCAGAGGCTGTTTGCGAAAGTTTTGCAGGCGTCGCGCAATTTCTTTTAGCACCTGGTCACCACCGCGAATACCAATGTTTTCGTTAACCACTTTAAAGCGACTGACGCCAACAAGCATAATGGTTAATTGACGGTTGTTACTGCGGCAGTACTCGATGAATAAAGGAATTTTACTGACCAGCTGGTCACGGTTAGAGACTCCGGTCAGCGCGTCATGGGTGTGCAGATACTCGGCTCTTTGGATGGCGCGCACTGCGGTATTGCGCTCAGATTCCAGCAACCAAATGATAATACCGACGATAATCGCCGCAATGATAATGATATTTAAAAGCGCCTGAAAGCTGAGAGCCCAGTCCACAGCGTTTCCGGGTAAAGAAAAAATAACGCTAAGTACGACTAAATTCTTAAAACCGATACTGAAAAAGCCACCGGACACCAATTTGGGGCCGATACCGCTTCCTAATTTCCGCCACATAAGCAAGCTGATAGCGATTAACGCTACGCCAGTGACCAGAAACCGCATAAATCCGGCATTGGGCGTGTTACCCGCATCGCTTATGGTGGGATCTAGCCAAAAATAGGAAATAATACCGCCAACCAACGACACCCCATAAGCTATATATTGCCAGTAGTGTTGCGGTTTTTTATTAAACGCGGCACAAGAGGCACCGAGGGCAATAAACGAAATGGCTAGGTACTGGCAGGTTAAAGCGACCCCTTGTAAACCACTGGACCAGCTAAGCGCAGACTCGGGCGCGACCATTGCGCTTCCGGCCAAAAAGGCTCTGATGATTTCTCCAGGACCAAATGCACAGCAGGCGAAAGCCCAGTAACCTAGATAATCGCGTTGATAGTATCTATGGTAATACATCAGTAAAGCGGCAAATCCGAGCAGAAAAACTGCCTGTATTGAATGCGCAAAGGTCTCTATAGCCAGACTGGTCATGAGGTCGAGCTGGGGCATGAAAATAGCAATTCACTTTATTATTATTATGGTTAGTTAGATTAAACGGGTTTTTATTCTATAATTCAAGGGTTTCGTTACCGCTATCAGGTTGCTTTTGTCCGCACCGGATAGCAGGTATACTGCCAGCTACTGCTATAGCAACGTCAGGAATACAATCATGGAATACAACACTTCAGAACTTTGCGATTTATACCCCGATATGGTCGATGTGGTTGAACCCATGTTTGAGTCTTACGGAGGCCGCAACTCTTTTGGTGGTAGTTTGGTTATTATCAAGTGCCATGAAGATAAAGGGCTTATTGAGGAAACCATTGCTGCCGACGGTGGTGGGAAGATTTTATTGATTGATGGTGGTGGCTCATCACGCCGTGCTCTGGTTGATGCAGCTATTGCTGAGCAAGCCATGGATAACGACTGGGAAGGCATTGTCTGTTACGGCGCCGTGCGCGAAGTTGACGCGCTGGAAGAGCTGGATATTGGGATTCTGGGTGTTGCTTCTATTCCGGTTGGCGCTATTAGCGAAGGCGTAGGTGAACTGAATGTGCCGGTAAACTTTGGCGGCGTAACCTTTTTGCCGGAAGACCACCTTTATATCGATACTACTGGCGTTATCTTGTCTCCGGAACCATTAGATATTGAATGATGAGTGACATCTCTTACTTAGAACTGACCGACCCGGCAAAATGGGTCACGGTACGTGAACAGGAAACTAAAATTGGCCAGGCCATTCGGGTGCTCTCTGAACAGGGCACTTACGAAGAAAGCCTGGCGGCAGCCTGGGAAGACGGCCAGCGTGTAGCATTAGTCGGTATTCCCGAGAGTATCGGTGTGCGAGCCAACCTTGGTCGCGCCGGTGCCGATGACGGCTGGCAGGCTTTTTTGAAAAGCTTCTTAAACCTGCAAAAAACGGGGTTACTTTCCACGCACGAGATGTTGTTGGTTGGAGCGGTTAATTGCGACGACTTAAACGAAAAGGCCGCTGAACTCGATGCTACAGACGCCCATGATCTGGCCACTTTACGTGAACTTTGCGCGCAGGTTGATGCCCGCGTCGAGAAAATTCTGACGCCGTTATTCGAGCAGGGTTTTGAGGTGATTGTTATTGGCGGGGGTCACAATAATGCGTATCCGCTGCTGAAGAGTTTGCATAAAGTGACAGAGGAAGCTTGTGGTGCGGTCAATTTAGACCCTCATGCAGACTTTCGTCCGCGCGAAGGCCGCCACTCCGGCAATGGCTTTAGTTACGCTTATATGGAAGGTGCGCTGGAGTTTTACCATATTGTTGGTTTGCATCAGGGCAAAAACTCTGCCAGTAGCCTGCGTCAGCTGCAAGACGCTGGCATGCGTTACCATACACTGCATCGCTTATATGAGCGTCCATTTGTTGAGGTGATGGACGAAGTGGTAGCAAAAGCCGTGTCCTGGCAGAGGCCGCTAGGTATTGAAGTTGATGTTGATGCATTAAATGCCGTACCAGCCAGCGCTGTAAACTATGTTGGTTTGAGTCTGGGGCAGGGTTTTCAGTACGTTAAGCGCTTAGCAGAGGTGAACGAAGCGCGTTATTTACACCTTGCCGAAGCCGCTCCTTCTTTGTGCAGTACCGGCTTCGACGAAGGCATGAAAATATGCGGACAGTTGCTTAGCGAGCTGACCACGGCTTACTTACACGGTCGTGAGCGACGCCGTTAAACCATAAGGTTTTTAACGGGTTCACACCAAACTGGTACGTGAGCTCAGCGGCGTCTTTGCAACTCCATAGTGCTAAATCTGCGTAACAGCCTTCTGCAATAACGCCGCGCTGGTTTTCGCCTAATGCTTTTGCTGCATTGACGGTAACGCCCCGCAGACACTCTTCCGGTGTCATGTGGAAAAAAGTCGCAGCCATTTGCAGCATTAACGGTAAGTTATGAATCGGTGATGAACCCGGGTTTGCATCGGTGGCAATAGCCATAGGCACCCCGTGTTTGCGCAGTAACTCAACCGGCGGTTTTTGCGTGTCGCGCAGGAAGTAAAATGCGCCGGGCAATAACACCGCTACAGTGCTATTTGCGGCCATGGCCTTCACTCCCTCTTCATCCAGTTGCTCAAGATGATCAGCCGATAATGCCTGATAGTCTGCTGCCAGCTTGGCACCTTTCTGATTAGTGATTTGTTCGGCGTGAAGCTTAATTGGCAGCCCTAACTCTTTTGCCGCTTTAAACACTTTTTCGGTTTGTGCCGGACTAAATCCAATGCTTTCACAAAAAGCATCAACGGCATCGACCAGGCCTTCATCAGCCAGCGTCGGTAAAATATTTTGAATAATTTCTTCAATATAGCCGTCGGCGTTCTCACTAAACTCTTCGGGCACCGCGTGCGCGGCTAGCAACGTCGTTTTAATGTTGACCGGTAGCTGCTCGGCTAACTGACGCGCTACACTTAATTGTTTACGCTCATTTTCCAGATCCAAGCCGTAACCGGACTTCACTTCTATGGTGGTAACCCCTTGCGACATGAGCGTTTCTGCGCGCTCTAAAGCCAGTGCCAGTAGCTCTTCTGCGGAGGCTTCGCGGGTGGCTTTAACCGTACTTTTTATACCACCGCCCTGCTCAGCAATTTCCTGATAGCTGGCGCCATGCAGGCGTTGCGCGAATTCGTTAGCGCGGGATCCGGCCCATACCAGGTGAGTGTGGCAATCAATTAACCCGGGAGTCAGCAGACCACCGTTACCGTCAATGACTTCTGCAGTCGGGGTGGCGGGGGCGTCAAAAGCGGCACCCACAAATTCAATTTTGCCCTTATTAATAATGACTGTAGCGTCCTGGATAAGGCCATAACCCTTATCATCAGTCATTGTCGCTGCGTTGATATTTTCTATGCGTTGCATAACAGTCCTTTAAGGTTGGTTCTGATAAAAGAGTAGCAAAAGCTGCTTGTATATACAATTATTCTGAACTAGACTTTTAGCCTCAAAAACATCGAATCATGTCATTTACATGTTGGGGTCGGGATGAACAAGTTCTCAAAGATAAAACAGCATATTTATCTGAAGATAGAATCCGGTGAGTGGCCTGAAAACCACCCTGTCAGTTCAGAAAATGCCTTGTCGGCGCAGTTTTCTGTCAGTCGAATGACGGCAAGACGCGCGCTACAGGAACTGGCCGATGAGGGGCTGGTCATTCGGACTCAGGGCTCTGGTACCTACGTTGCGCCAATTAAATCGCAAACCTCGTTCATGGCCATTCGCAATATTGCCGATGAAGTGCGTTCACGTGGCCACGATTACCGCGCCAAAGTGCATATGCTGAAAGAACAACCCGCCTCGACTCAGGTAGCTGAAGCGCTGGAGCTGGAAGAAGGGAGCCCGGTATTTCATTCGCTAATCACTCACTATGAAAATGACTTGCCGGTGCAGCTGGAAGAACGTTTTGTTAACCCCAAACTGGTTCCCGATTATCTTAAGCAGGACTACAGCAAGGTAACCCCGCACGAATATTTGTGTGTGGTTAGTCCGCTCACCGAAGCCAGTCATCAAATTGAAGCTATTCTGCCGGTCAATACTCTCTGCCAATACTTAAGTATCGACCGTCACGAACCTTGTCTCAGAATTTTGCGCCGCACCTGGAGCTCAGGTGGCGTGGTGACTTTCGCCACGCTGACCCATCCGGGCTCCCGCTTTAAGTTAGGCGGCCATTTAACCTTTAAGGAGTAAGTCATGTCATTCACCCGTTTGGATAAAAGCCGCAAAATTAGCGCCCCTCATGGAACCGAGCTAACCACCTGCAACTGGCAGGTGGAAGCTGCAAAGCGGATGCTGATGAACAATCTGGATGATGAAGTGGCGGAACACCCACAGGCGCTGGTTGTATACGGTGGCATTGGTCGTGCAGCGCGCAGCTGGGAATGCTATGACAAAATTATTGAAACTTTAGAGCGCCTGAAACCAAACGAATCCCTGTTGATTCAGTCAGGTAAACCAGTGGGTGTGTTTCCTACCCATGAAGATGCGCCGCGAGTATTGATTGCGAACTCTAACCTGGTACCGGAATGGGCTAACTGGGAACACTTTAACGAGCTCGATAAAAAAGGCCTGATGATGTACGGCCAGATGACCGCAGGCTCCTGGATTTACATTGGTTCACAAGGCATTGTGCAGGGCACTTACGAAACCTTTGGTTCGGTTTCGCGTCAACACTTTAACGGTGACGCAAAAGGTAAGTGGGTACTTACTGGTGGCCTTGGTGGCATGGGTGGAGCTCAGCCATTAGCGGCAACCATGGCCGGTTTTTGTATGTTGGCTGTTGAATGTGACGAGTCACGTATCGATTTTCGCCTGCGTACCGGCTATGTGGACCATAAAGCTACTAACTTAGACGATGCGTTAAAACTGATTAATGATGCGATGGCAAAAGGCGAAGCCATTTCAGTGGGCTTACTGGGTAATGCCGCTGACGTTTATTCGGAATTGCAGCAGCAAGGCGTGACGCCGGACGTAGTGACTGACCAGACCTCAGCCCACGACCCTCTGCATGGTTATTTGCCACAGGGTTGGACACTGGAAGAATACAAAGCGAAGCAGGAAAGCGATGCCACTGGTACGGTAAATGCTGCGAAAGAATCTATGGCGGTGCAGGTGCGCGCTATGTTGCACTTCCAGAAAGAAGGCGCGGCAGTACTGGATTACGGTAACAACATTCGCCAGATGGCCAAAGACGTAGGTGTTGATAACGCCTTTGACTTCCCGGGCTTTGTGCCGGCTTATATTCGTCCGCTGTTCTGTGAAGGTATTGGCCCATTCCGTTGGGTTGCGCTTTCGGGTGACCCGGAAGACATCTACAAAACCGACGAGAAAGTGAAAGAGCTGATTCCGGATAACGAGCACTTACACAACTGGCTGGACATGGCTAAAGAACGCATTAGCTTCCAGGGCCTGCCGTCACGTATTTGCTGGATTGGCCTTAAAGACCGGGCCCGCATTGCCCGCGCGTTTAACGACATGGTTAAAAGCGGCGAGCTGAAAGCGCCGGTTGTTATCGGCCGTGACCACTTGGATTCTGGCTCAGTTGCCAGCCCTAACCGTGAAACCGAAGCGATGCAGGACGGATCTGACGCGGTATCGGACTGGCCTCTGCTGAATGCTTTGCTGAATACAGCAGGCGGCGCGACCTGGGTCAGCCTGCACCACGGTGGTGGCGTTGGCATGGGTTACTCACAGCACGCCGGTGTGGTGATTGTAGCCGACGGTACCGAAGAAGCTGACAAGCGGTTAGGCCGGGTGCTGTGGAACGACCCGGGTACGGGCGTTATGCGCCACGCTGATGCCGGATACGATATTGCGAAAAACTGCGCCCGTGAACAAGGGCTTGATTTACCTATGCTGGATACGAAGTAAGGAGGTTGCATGAGTCATTTTGAATTACAGCCAGGACAATTGCAGTTAAGTGAACTGCGCGACTGGTTTTATCAGCATCAGACACTAAAGCTATCTGATGAAGCTAAGGACAACATTGCGACTTCGGCGAAAACCGTTGCAGATGTACTTGAGCAAGGGCGAGTAGTTTACGGTATTAATACCGGTTTTGGGCTGCTGGCGAATACCCGTATTCCACCTGAGCGCTTGACTGATCTCCAGCGTCGTATTGTGTTATCGCACGCTGCGGGAACCGGCGATTTAATGGAAGACTCCGTTGTGCGTCTAATGCTGCTACTGAAAATTAACTCTCTGTCGCGCGGGTTTTCTGGCGTACGGCAAGTGTTGGTTGATGCGCTGATCAAGCTATTGAACGCCGAAGTGTACCCCTGCATTCCGGAAAAAGGGTCTGTGGGCGCATCCGGTGATTTAGCGCCGTTAGCGCACATGGTATTGCCATTAGTGGGTGAAGGTACGGTTCGTCACAACGGAAAGGTGCTAAACGCTGAGGAAGGTCTGAAAATAGCGGGTATTGAGCCGTTTGAGTTGGCACCGAAAGAAGGTCTGGCTTTACTGAACGGCACTCAAGCATCGACTGCGTTAGCTCTAGCCGGACTGTTCCGCATTGAGCGTAATTTCCATGCCGCCATTGTGGTGGGTGCGACTTCTGTGGAAGCCGCTATGGGCTCGCGTGCGCCGTTTGATGAACGTGTTCACGCAGTACGCGGCCAACCGGGGCAGATTAAAGCCGCCGAAATGCTTCGTCACGTGCTGACCGACAGTTCTGAAATTGCTAAAGACCACGAGAATTGCGAAAAAGTGCAGGACCCGTATTCTCTGCGTTGTCAGCCTCAGGTAATGGGTGCGGTGTTAGACCAAATTGAGCATGCCTCGGGTATTTTAGTGCGCGAAGCCAACGGAGTTACTGACAACCCACTGGTGTTCAGCGAAGAGCAGGACATTATTTCCGGTGGTAACTTCCACGCAGAGCCTGTCGCTATGGCAGCCGATATTCTGGCCATTGCTGCCAGCGAAATTGGTGCCTTGTCAGAGCGTCGTAGTGCCCTGCTCATAGACAGCCATTTAAGCAAGTTACCGGCGTTTTTGGTCAATGACGGCGGAGTTAACTCGGGCTTTATGCTGGCACAAGTTACCGCTGCGGCATTGGCGTCAGAGAATAAAACCCTGGCGCATCCGGCGTCTGTGGACAGTCTGCCAACGTCTGCCAACCAGGAAGACCATGTGTCTATGGCAACCTTTGCGGCGCGTCGGTTAACGGATATCGCTAAAAACGTCAGTGACATTATTGCGATTGAGTGGTTAGAAGCCGCACAAGGACTGGATTTCCGTCGCCCGTTGAAAGGTGCTGCTGCGGTTGAAACGGCGTTTAACTGTTTGCGTGAGCAAGTGGCGTACTATGCTGAAGACCGCTTCTTCGCGCCGGATATTAAAGCGGCTAGTGACCTGATTCAAAATGGTGAGCTGGCGGCAGTGGTGAAACTACCGCATATTTTGTCTGAAGTTTAATTCTGCGGGCTAGTCCCGTTTTGCCAGAACCACAAAGCGGCCGGTAAATTCTGCTACCGGCTGCTCTTCATCCAGTATCTGAGCCTTAATCGTTAAACGCGCATTTTTTCCTTGTTTTAACGCGGAAAAGTCACCGGTAACGTCGCTCAAACGCGCTATTGCCCGGGGTTCCTGGGTAACTGGCTTGTGATAGTGAATGTTACCATCGCCTAATACCACGGCTCCTTCCAGTTCCCGCTCTAACAGCTGTAAATGCAGCAATCCCCAGCAGGTTAAGGTACCCAGTGAGTAAATGCTGCCGGCAAACATGGTGCCGTGCACATTAATGTTTCGCGAGAGTACCGCGCGGGTTTCGAATACGCGACCGGTATACTGATGGATTTTAATGCCCATGGCGTCGGAAATAGGTATGTCTTCCTGCCAGGTTTTCTGTAGCTCGGTACACCACTCAGGCCGATAAATAATGCGGTTGTACTCAGTGAAGGACTTGCGTAAATGGTGTTCTGCCATGGGGTTATTTACGGTATCGGCTTCTTCCGCTACGTCGTAACCACACTTTTTATAAAAGCCAATGGTGTTGTCGCGTGAGTTGATCACCACATGCGTTGCGCCTTCTTTGCGCGCAGCAAGCTCAAGAGCGTAGATAATAGCGACCCCATGCCCTTCCCCCCGGTATTCAGGAGCAACCGCCATAAAGCGTATTTGAGCTTCTTCCGGGCTGTTAAAGTGAAGCCGGCCAACCGCAACGGGTTCCTCTGCTTCATTGACTACCATTCGGTGATGACCAACTTGATCGTATTCGTCTTGTTCAGAGCCTAAAGGGCGTTGAAAAGGCTCGCGCAGAACCCGCCAGCGAAGGTAGTAATAACGCTCGAGTTGTTCGTCTGTTTCCGGAGTAATAACGCGATACATAGGTGTTATACCTTCAATTCAAATGTGACCGGGCCGTCATTGACCAACTCAACCTGCATATCTGCTGCAAAGCGCCCGGTTTTTACCGGCAAGCCTTGCGCAGCCATTTGCTCACAAAAAACCTGATACAAATGCTGTGCCTGGTCGGGCGTTGCCGCTGAAGAAAAGCTGGGACGCCGTCCTTTACGAGTATCGGCCGCTAAGGTGAATTGAGAAACCACCAAAACTTCGCCCTGCGCATCGATAACACTATTATTCATTTTGTCTTCAACGTCACTAAACACGCGATAATTGGCTATGCGCTGAGCTAATTTGGCAGCACTGGCTTCGTCGTCTTTGTGTTCAACACCTAATAAGATTAACAGCCCGGGCCCGATAGAACCGACCAGTTCATCGGCAACAGTGACTTTGGCACGGCTAACGCGCTGAATGAGTCCGATCATGAGTACATACCTTTCAAAAACAGAACGGCTATGGTCGGCGAAAATGCAAAGCAGGTCAATCAGACTTCGGCTCAGGCTGCTGTAACTGGTACTCCTCTAAACTGACGGTTAAAACCGCACCAATGAGTACAATTAACCATGACAGATATATCCATACGATAAGAATTGGGATGGTTGCCAGTGCGCCGTAAATGGCCTGATAAGTCGGGAAAAAAGTAATGTACAGTGAAAACAGTTGTTTACTCAGCTCGAACAGAAGCGCGGCAATAACCGCCCCAAAGGCCGCGTAGCGGAATTTAACCTGACGGTTAGGCACTAACTGATACATGAGCACAAAGAATACAAAGGAGGTCACAATGGGTACGAACCACAAGACAAAGCTTTGTATGCCGGAAACATATTCATCAGCAAACTGGCTGAGCGACATCAAGTAAGAGGTTGCAGCCAAGCCCGATCCAATAAGCACCGGACCTAGGGTAAGTAGCATCCAGTAAACAGCAAAAGAAACCAACCAATGTCTGCTGCTGGAATCCCGCCATATGCTGTTCAATGCTTTATCGATGGCTGACATGAGCATAATGGCGACAATAAACAGGAAACCGACGCCAATTGCAGTCATTTTGGAGGCATTAGTCACAAACTCGTTAAGATATTCTTCCAGTTGTTCACCGGAAGTGGGTAAGAGATTCGCAAAAAGTGCCTGCTCAAGATTCTCTTTCAGCTCATCAAACATTGGAAATGCTGAGAAAACCGTAAACATAACGACTAGAAGGGGTACCAGCGACAGCATGCTGACGTAGGTCAGGTGACCGGCGGTGATATTGGTATTGTCGCTATTAAACCTTTGCCCAAAGTACTTTAGAAAGCCTAAGGTGTGGTTGAAATACGATTTCCATTCAATTTGCTTCATGGTGTATTGAGCTAATCCAGTTTTATTCACGTAGGGAAGTAATAACTATCATGATAGAGAGTCGTGCAAATGGCAATGGTGGTATTAGGTGCTGGCGGCGGATTAGGTCGGGCCATCACTCTGGAATTAAGCAAGCAATATCCCGATGAGAGGATATTCGCGTTGTCGCGGCAGCCTGAGGTGCCGGAAACAGACTCGTCAGATGTAACTTATTGCCGAATAGAAGACTACGATGAGAAAGCACTGGGCGCCTGGGTTAGTGAGTTTAAAAATAACGGTGAACAGTTAAGTGGCGTCGTCTCAACCATAGGTATGTTGCATGACGAAGAAACCTTTCCGGAGAAAAAGTTGACCGATATTACGGCAGACAACTTGAATAAGTTATTTTCCGTTAACGCAGTGAAACCCATGCTGGCGCTTAAGGCGTTTTTGCCAATTCTTGACAGAAAGAAGACCCGCTTTTGGGTACAGTTGTCAGCGAAAGTCGGCAGTATTGAGGATAACTATTTAGGCGGCTGGTACGCCTACCGCTCAAGCAAGGCCGGGTTAAATATGCTGTTGAAAACGGCGTCAATAGAGTTAAAGCGTACTCATAAAAACCTGATCGTGGCGGCAATACATCCGGGGACAACGGACACTCGTTTGTCTGAACCTTTTCAGGAGCGAATATCCACCGACAAACTGTATTCGCCTGAACTCTCTGCAGAGCGGATTGTGGCTGTAGTGAAAAACTTAAAACCGGAAAATACCGGAGCGTTATGGCATTGGGATGGTAGTCGTTTACCTTACTGATTTAGTTTGCTTTTTCTAAAGTAATGGCTCTTAATTGGTAAGCTGCATGTTAAGTGCAAGGAGAACACAATGTTGTATATTTTAGCTATTTTACTTCCCCCCGTCGCTATTTTACTGACGGGTAAAATTTTTCAGGCGATATTTAATGCGGTTATCGCTATTGTCGGCGTAGTACTTTTTATTGTCTCGCTTGGTGCGCTGGGAGCTCTTTATATTATCGCTATTCTTCACGCCATTATTGCGGTGCATGGTTATCACCGTGACAAACGCGACGAACGTATTATTAAAGCTGCACGAGGTGACAAATGAGAAAATGGACATTGCCGTTGGTAACGGTCTTCATGCTGTCAGCATGTCAAAGTGCTTACTATGGCACTATGGAAAAATTTGGCGTAGAAAAGCGCGATATTTTAGTCGATAGAGTGGATGATGCACGTGACTCACAAACCGATGCTCAGGAAGAGTTCCGTTCTGCATTAGAGCGTCTGGACGCTATGCTAAACATTGATGGTGGTAATCTGGAAAAGCAATATAACGCGCTGCTTGATGATTACGAAGACAGTAAATCTGCAGCAGAGAGCGTTCGTAGCCGTATCGACGAAGTTGACGAAGTAGCTAATGACTTATTCGACGAATGGAGCGAAGAGCTGGGTGAATACAGTAACGACACTATGCGTCGCGAAAGTGAGCGACAGTTACGCCAGACGGAACGCCGTTATGCCGAGTTGCTGAGGGTGATGGAGCGCGCGGCAGATAAGATGCAGCCGGTGCTGGATAAAATGCAGGATAACGTGCTTTATCTGAAACATAACCTGAATGCTAAGGCCATTGATGCTATTCGCGGTGAGTTTGGTAATCTGCAGAATGATATTTCCGCATTAATTAAAGACATGGAAGCGGCGGTAAGTGAGTCAAACCGCTTTATTGAAGCAATGAAGAGTTCTCAATCCGAATAATCAGGAGATAGTAATCGTATGACCGTTGTATTCATTGGTGGTAGCCGTCGTAAAGACTCGCTTAATGCCAAACTCAAACATCGTTTGGCTGAAGTTGCAGATAAGCATGGCATTCGACATGACATCGTTGATGCCGATGCGCTGGACGCGCCGATCTACCATGGCGACTTAGAGGCCGCAGATGGTGTTCCCGAGTCGATGAAAAAGTTGGCTGAAAAGATTCAGTCAGCCTCAAAAGTGGTTTTAGTCAGCCCTGAATATAATTCGTCGGTCTCTCCACTGATAAAAAATGCGATTGACTGGGTGTCGCGGGTTGAGACGCAGGCCTGGGCCGGTAAAACGGTATTATTGGCTGCTGCTTCACCCGGGGGGTTAGGGGGCATTCGGGGGCTAAGCCACTTGCGGGACATTCTTGGCAATGTGAAGGCATGGACTGCGCCGTTGTTTGCCTGCTGTCCGAATGCCAATGACGAAAGCATTGCGGCAATGGATGAAAGTTTTCTTAAGCAATTTTTAGAGCAAGGAGAGGCCAGCTAGTGATTGACTGGCAAGTTGTTCAGGAACTGGGTCCTTACTCATGGAATGGCATCGGCACTGCCCTGCTCTGTGGTGCCATTGTCGGGCTCGAGCGACAGGTTAGAGGCAAACCGGTTGGTATAAGGACCGCTGCACTTATCATCTTAGGTACCTATCTATTTTTAACTGGTGGCTCCTCGGTTGTCAGTCAGGGCGGCGATCCATCCCGCGTCATTGGACAAATTATTACCGGCATTGGCTTTCTTGGTGCAGGCGTTATGTTGGCTCGGGACGGTGTTGTAGTTGGTGTCACATCGGCGGCGACAATCTGGGCCCTGGCGGCAATTGGCATTGCAGTCGGTCTTGGTATGTACGGGGTTAGTATTGTGTTGTCGATGGTAATTGTTGGTGTATTGCTTGGTGTCGACTTACTGGAAGATACTTTTCAATCTTTGACCCGCGGCGTGCACCGAAAATACAATGGCTGGCGCCGCGGACGTGCAGACAGCAACGAGCCTTAGCGTGCTAACCCGTTAATATAGCTATCGATAGCCTGGTTGCCGTACTCCACTAAAGGAAAGTAATCCGGAGCAAGCAGCCAGTTATAAATAAGGCCGTCCACTAAT
>Ga0207888_100158_pt1 | contig 42637 bp, 37 predicted proteins | sample LinPmetageLP43_FD_184055 | JGI IMG/M metagenome (GOLD analysis project Ga0207888, IMG submission 184055) | Marine viral communities from the Pacific Ocean - LP-43 (SPAdes) | ecosystem: Environmental > Aquatic > Marine > Oceanic | place: Pacific Ocean | collected 2010-08-27
GGATCTTGTTTTACTGAAAATATTGGAGCAAAATTAACGCACTATAAATTCGATGTCCTTCAAAATCCTTTTGGTATTATTTTTCATCCTGTTGCTATAGAGAAATTGGTGACCCGCGCTATTAATGAGGCTTATTTTACGGAGGACGATCTTTTTTTTCATAACGAGCAATGGCATTGCTTTGAGACACATTCTGTAATGGATTCAACCAAGAAGGAAACTATGTTGCAGCTTCTGAATGAAAAACTAGCTGTTCTTCATACCTATCTTGTTACTGCCACGCATATCCTATTTACCTATGGAACTTCGTGGGTATATCGAGAAATTGCTACAGACACTATTGTTGCCAATTGTCATAAAATTCCGCAGAAAAAATTTTTAAAAGAACTGCTTTCGGTCCAAGAAGTTGAAGAGAGTATTGATGCGAGTATCACATTGATAAAAGCTGAAAATAAACATGTGCATTTTATTCAGACCCTATCGCCTGTACGTCATATAAAAGACGGTTATGTTGAAAACATGCGCAGTAAAGCGAATTTATTGGCCGGATTGCATGGTACTATTGAACCTAGAAATCAGGTTTATTATTTTCCATCCTATGAAATTATGATGGATGAGTTGCGGGACTATCGTTTTTATACGGCAGATCTATTGCACCCTACTAAAACAGCGATCGATATTATCTGGCAAAAATTTAAAGTGGGATGGATTTCTTCAGAAACAGAACACCTACAAAAAGAAATAGGTGCCATTCAAGCAGGGTTGGCACATCGACCTTTTAATGAGCAAAGTGAAGCGCATAAGAATTTTAAGCAAAACCTTCAGAAGAAAATGGAGCAAGTTGCTGCTGTACTTCCACATATTAAATTTGAGTAGCAATTAGGTAAGTACGCTTTCCCGATTAGTGTTTTCTTACTAGTGCTCTATACTCTTAAAGTCCCATTTCGGCATGCTCAGCACATTGCATCAAGGGGATGATTATCTCTTCTATTTTCCCTTATCTACTCGCTACATTCAAAGAATAGGGCAATTGCCGTATTGTTGCGCATTGGTTTGCGGCGCATCTTTGTGTCATTCAATAACGTATTCTCACACATGAGAATTTAAAAACCAAAAACATGAAAAATTTAAAAAACTTAAAGAGGATCGCATTAACGATATTTCTTAGTGCGGCATTATTTGCCTGTAAAAGTGATGATGAAGGCGGTAGCGACGGGGACGCAGCTTCAGGAACTGTAGAAGCAAACATAGAAGGTTCCAATTATAAGTCTGACAAGCAAGGAACACAAGCACGGCGGGTGGAAGCTCAGGGAAACACAACCATTGTTGTTACATCAAACGAGTTTTCTAGCGGTAAAAACATTACCCTCACCATTTCGTCAGGTTTCGATGGGGTAGGAACGTACCAAATTGGGGGAGGTCCTAATGTATTTGTAACTGGGCAATACATAGAGGCCAACGCAAGTAACCCTCAAGACACACAAATATGGGTAGCTCCTTTTGATGAATCTGTAGCTGGTGAAATTAACGTTAGTGCTGTGAGCGATAGCAATATAAAAGGGACATTCAGTTTTAGAGGGAAGAATGACGACGGTAGTTTTAAAGAGGTTACCGAAGGATCCTTTAATGTGGATTTTAACTAACGCATCTCATTATAAAGAAAATCTCAAGTGTTGGCATTTTTACGTGGGGCCGGGAGTAAGATGTAGATCTTACTTTCGGCTTTTAACCTCGGTACAATTTTGCTTTGACAAAATTACTTAGCAACCTTAAATGCTTATCTATTGAAAAGAATGCGAGTAAAAAAGAAGATGCTTTAAATTACTAACAACGAATCCTCCTACCGGCTAAAGACTACCTACTATCAAGTATACGTCAATTGCCCTATTGATTTGTCAATCTTCAATTTACATCTTTACGCTATCAATTTAAAACCACACTTATGAAACGTTTAAACACACTTAAGATTATGATTTTTGCACTGCTGATGACAGGGTTATCAGTTATGGCACAAAAAGCTGAAACACCAGATTATCGATACGATACGGGTGCAAATATTAATGAAATGACCCTAACACAAGGAGGAACCCTTGTGGTTGCTACCAATGATGGTCTTGTAGGTATTAAACCAGGAAGCAATGACCTGCTTTTTAATTTTACCGAATATGGCCGCGTAAAACCAGAAGAGCTTACCTATGTACCTAATGCGCCTTACGTTATTGTAGCTCAAGGCGGATTTGCCAACCTTACTTCAAAAAAATCGGTGATCGATTATATTTCAGGAAAGACCCTTTTTAGTACCGAAGGGAATGGATGGAAATCTGTTTATGGCCTCGATGTGATGATGCCACAAAATAAACTGGTTGTTTCTGGACAACGACGCGCAGACGAAAAATATGCGTATGACCTTGCCGTATATGACCTTAATACAGGAAAAGAAGACTATCGTTTTCATATCGTAGATCCTAATAAAGTTACGATCGGAGGTTCAGGTATGACCCTTACAGGAACACCACTTCTGCTAAAAAATCATTTGATACTACCTACTAATAAAGGTTTATTGGCTAAAAAAGCGCAAACGGGCGAAACACTATGGCAAAATGAGATGAAGGATATCAATTGGATGGTAGCCGATGCGGCTGAAAAAGAAATCTATGGGTTTGAAGCTGTAAATCAAGGTAAAAATACACGTATACATAAAGTAGGTGTTGATGGTGGCGAGCTTTGGAAAGACGATCATAAAGTGAAAGGTCAGATTGCTAACTTTCAGATATTACCCAACGGTATTGCCGTGGTGAGTAATACAGACGATGGCGGTACCAATAGCATACTGGCAGCAAAAAATGAATCGAATATTGCTTTTTTGAGTGCTTCAAATGGAGAGGACCTTTGGGATAAGGCTCCTAAGACAAAAGGATATGTGCAACATTTTTATATCATGGACGATGGAATTCTCTTCGGAATTTATCAGGGAGGGATCAATAAAATATCCTTTGACGGAAAAACCTTATTCAAAAAACCTTTAAAAACAGGGGAGAATATTTTAACCATGGCCGAAACACCACAAGGATTAATCTACATCACTTCAGAAGATGCGAATATCGTAAACTTAGGCACTGGCGATCAGGTTTGGAAAAAACCTCTTAAATACAAAAGGGCAAGCGCCATTAGTTCTACCTATGACAAGAAGAATAACCGATATTTAATAAGTGCCGATGATGAATTGTTTGCAGTCGATGAAAATTCTGGAGAAGTTGCTACTTTGGCTGAATCAAAATTTGAAGGGAAAGAAGATCCAAGTCATGTAGAAATAAGAGATGGAGGAATTTTATTAACGAGCGACCAGAATATGATGCTCTTGGACTGGGAAGGAAAACAAGGGTGGCACGAATACTATAGAGCTCCTGGAAAGAGTGCATTTGGTGCTATCCTTGCAGGAGTATCGGCAGTGGCTTCTGCTGCAGGTTCTATGGCGGCTGCCAATTCATCTGTTCGTAATCGAATTGCAAAATACGATGCTACTGCAGATAGAGAAGCAGAATTAGCGGGCGGTTTAGCAGCTGCCAGCGGTGCATCTGTGGCAGAAATGCTCAAAAGGTTTAAAGCAACTGCAGCTACAAAAGATAACCAGTTTGTGTTGACAAAATTAGATGATGGTGTTGGGCTGGTAAAACTGAGTAAAGACACTGGCGCAATGGAGAAAGAAATCGTTTTAAAAGATAAGAAGCCAGAATACCAAGTAGATGATATTGCGGGCATTCTCTATTATAAGGCTGATAACAATTCTATTTTCGCTTACGATCTTAAAAAATAATTGCTAACCAAGTTACCTGTGTTATAAACAGTGAGGAGAGTTTATAACCTAAAAAGCCCCATGCCATCAAAGGTGTGGGGTTTTATTTTATCATTTCATTAAATGGAATGATGGTATGATACCCCTTTTTTCTGAAATACTCCTGATCCACTTCATTGCCAACCGCCAATACAAAATCACCACCCCAAGCGCCTAGACTTTTTATTAAATTTGGATAGTCAATAAATAATTGCGCTTTAATAGTGGGCATTTTTATGATTTCTGAAATAAGATTTTCATGACTTTCCATTATTTTTTGAAAGGGGTCAAGCTCATAACATAAAAGTAACTTTGCTGTTAGTACGGAAATTTTCTGAAGAGTCTTGTCACTAACCGAAAGTTCCCGATATCTTTTAATACCGTCTTTGCTATTCTGCTTTTTGTTGAGGTGCACAAAGAAGAGCTGATCTTTAAATTCCCAAGGTAGATGCACTTCCCTAACAGTTGGTGGATTGGATTTTGTATAAAATATAGGTTTGTGTGATTGTGCGGCTGCAATATCATAGCCGCTACCGCCAAAACTTTTTTCTAATAATTCAAAAGCATCTACAAATGCCCATTGTGCTATATTATTGATCAAAGTAGAAGAGCTTCCAAGTCCCCAATTTCTTGGGAAGTCAAGTTGAGCGGTTGCTACATAACCTGAAGTATCTGTAAGAAATTCTGGGTTCAGTTTTATAGCCTCGCTAAGTATTTTTATTAGGGTGTTTGCAATTGTATCATCAGTCGATTGTTTCAGTCGCAGCTCTTGTTTATTCAAGCTTATAGCAGCTTCAAACCATGTTTCATTTTTATGATTAAGGCTCTTCCAGATAAGTTCATTTGTTTCGTTTGTTACTACGACTAGCGATTGACCATAGCTTGTAGGTATCGCCAGTGCCGTTGCGCCATCCAAGACTGCATATTCGCCTGTAAGTAATAATTTTCCGTTGCTGTAAAAAGACCTCTTCAACATTACCTCCGTAGCTTTTCAATGTACGTTACAACTGCGCGGTGTGAGACGGTGTTTTCTTTAAAATGGAGTACTGCCGTATTTTTTTCTTCCGTGGTAGCTGCTAGCTGATTTAAAATATTCATCAAATGCATTTTCATGTGCCCTTTCTGTATTCCCGTAGTTACCAAGGAGCGTATGGCGGCAAAATTTTGTGCTAATCCAGCTACTGCTACAATTTTCATGAGTTCTTTAGCGGTTGGTTTTTGTAGTATTTCAAAAGCTAGTTTTACCATTGGGTGTAATGAGGTTAATCCGCCCACCGTGCCAAGCGCTAGTGGCAATTCAATCCAAAATGTAAAAATACCATCTTCTACTTTGGCATGGGTTAGGCTATTGTAAAATCCATTTTTTGCGGCGTATGCATGAACGCCGGCTTCCACCGCTCTAAAATCATTTCCGGTTGCCAGTATCACAGCGTCAATACCATTCATGATCCCTTTATTATGCGTGACGGCACGCCGTGTTTCGGCTTTCGCAATGTCGATCGCACGAACAAATTTTTTGGCAAACGTAGCTCCGTCTATGTCTTTATTGTTTAAAAACTCAACAGGACAACTCACGGTTGCTTTTACGCGACATTCGGGCACATAATTAGAAAGAATACTTAATACAACTTCAGGAAAGATTGCTATTTCGGTAAAAAGTGAATTCTTGTGTGCTTCAGTTTCAAACGTTTTTGCAATTGTCTCTAGGCAACTATTTATAAAGTTTGCGCCCATGGCATCCAAAGTTTCAAACCTACAATGTAGTTGAAAATACCCTTCAAGGGTGTCTGTTGCGTTTAATAATTCGATATCCAGCAGACCACCACCGCGCTTTTGCATATTTTCTTGTATCGAAGCAATGCTCGCGATCAATGTCGGTTTTATTTCAGAAAAGAAAGTTTTTAATGTGTCTTCTTCTCCGTAATAATTAAGGTGTATTTGCCCGTTTTTTTCGGTCGAAATCACTTCCGCTTTAAATCCGCCGCGATCCAACCAGAATTTAGCCGCATTACTTGCTGCCGCAACGACCGAACTTTCCTCTATCACCATTGGGATGGCATAAAGCGTTTCATTAATTAAAAAGTTGGGAGCTATTGCAAATGGCAGATAATAGTTAGTGAGTGTGTTTTCAATAAAATCGTCGTGTAGTTTCTGAAGATCAGAATCAGCATTCCAGTACTTTTTAAGGGTCTGTTCGGCTTCAGTAGTTTCTTTTAGATAGGTGCTTAAGAGCCATGCTATTTTTTCTTCTTTCGATTTTTTTGAAAATCCGCTGATGGGTTGTATCATTTATTCGATAATTATCCTGCAAAGATAGAATATTAACATTGGTTTTTTTAAGATTGAAATGTAAAACCTATTCTAGTATTTAGGCTATCAACGAAGGCTTGTGGGTAAATAGCTGTCCCCTTTAACACAAAAACTGATAAAATTTTAGTAAATTCCTTTTTTATTAGGTTTCAATAATCAGTTTAAATTTTAAGTTCATCAAGTTATAAGAAACCTTTTTAAGTAAACCCCAAACTATCATAATCTCGATTTTCTATTGAATAAACATGTTTTACGAATCATATGTGTTGCGGGCTTATTGAGCCTCTACTGTTGTAAATCATTTTATGATAAACAAACAATAATGCCTTCAGAAATAATCTCTTTTACTGAGAATTTTGATTCTCAAATTGGTTTTAAAACACATTGGAAGGATGACTCATCCAACAGTCCCAAATCCTATTCTGTTGAAAATAATCAGTTAAAAATTACAACGCGTGCGAAGAGCAAAGACCGAGTCAAAACGCATACACGCCGTAAAGATTTTGGTATAGGTACTTATAACTGGCGCATATTCATTCCTGTTTTTGAAGAAAATGCTCGATGCAGTATAGGAGCTTTTTTATACCATAGTGGTAATACAGCGTTCGAGTTTGATTTTGAAATAGGCTCCGGAAAGCCTCAGATACGTGAAAAGTTGATGGTTCAAAAAGATGAAGCTGTTGTGTATTGTACTTCACAAAGTCATCCGTTTTCATCTGAAGAATTTATCGTGGAAATGAATTCATGGTCAGATTTTAAAATAAGTTTAACCGATGTAGGAGGCAGGTATTTGATCAAGTGGTACCTAAACAATCAACTTGTAAAAACCTTACAAACTGAAGTAAAAATCAAAGTGAAATTTTCTGCTTATTGTAGTTTGGAGAATCTTTCTTTTATGGGATCAAAATGGCCCACTCAGGAACATTATGTTTTGTTTGATAAATTTACTTTTCAGCAGTAATATCAAAGCTTTCTCAAGATTTTATCTATTTTTTTGCCTTTAGCTAACTCATCTATAAGTTTGTCTAAATACCGTACTTTTTGAGTCAATGGATTTTCTAATTCCTCTACGCGATATCCACAAATCACTCCTTTGATCAACTGAGCATTTGAGTTTATAATCGCTTTGCTGAAGAATTCTTCAAAGTTTATTTTTTGCTCAATTAGAGTTTGAAGCTCGGCTTCATCAAAACCGGTGAGCCACTTTATAACTTGATGTAATTCTTCTTGTGTTCTGCCTTTTTTCTCCACTTTATTTACATAATGAAGATACACAGAAGAAAAAGTCATAATAGCAATACGTTTATTATGCTCTGGAGTAGTTTTCACTTTACGTGTTTTTTTTCTCAGATAATTCTAAAATTAATCTTTTTCTTAGAATGTGTTTTTTTATTTAAAATGAAAAACCCTTTAGAACATAGCAAAAGGGCTTAATAGGTTATCAAAAATGGTGAACTATTGGCCGGTGGTACCAGTCATTTTACTTTCTACAACTTCTTCTTGTATAGCTTTATCTATTCTTCCGGCAAGATACATATGGTCTGTGGCTGAATTTTTACGGAGTACGTTAGTCATCAAACACACAATATATTTAGGACCGCCATTAGGATGCTCTACAATTATAACCGAGTTCATATAATTAAACACATTACCGGCATAGTCCCCGCAAGCACCTTTGCTTTTATCACATTTATAAAAACTTCCGCTTTTAAAGTATACGGCAGCAGAGTCTAAATCATGTGAATATGCGTAGCGAATACGACGCTCGGTCTGATACATAATACGCTTCATCTCTAAGCTAGAAAGTGAATCAACCGCCTTACCTTGCTCCAGATTAATTAAGAATTTCATCAAACCTTTTGGCGAACCGATACTGCCCCCCATTCTGCCTACATAACGCTCTCCACCGTTAGTAAAAAATCCACCCAGTCGCCACTCGTCTTCGGTAATACCCATTTCGCGCAGGGGTTCGTTAACCACTTCATTAGCCAGACGGGTTACTTCGATACGGTCTGTATCTTTAAACCATTGCATAGCCTCTTCATCCGTTAGGTCAAAGTACTTTTCACCAAAAACTTTAAGTAACAGAGCTTCTCTGTAAACCACACTCGCTGCTCCATTATTACTCACAGCAACCATATGATCAATCCACTCAAATAGGCTAAAAACATCAGATTGCTGGGCTTGTCTTTTAGTCAACTTATCATTCTCAATATCGTAAATAGGGATGGTGTGATGGTCGTAAACTGCAAATGGTCCACCTTTTACGCGTTTGTATTTTAATAAATTGATTCGAGCACCCCAATCATCAGGGCATAATTTTTCAAGTTGGTCAAACATCGCGATTAGAATGGCAAGTTTACCTACACTACCGGGTTGATAACCACGTGTTTCATTACGAGCTGCATATTTCAGATTGGTAGAGTCGGTCATATCTAGTACCGAAATGGAATAACTCTGGTCCAGACCATAAAATAAGCTGCCTATCTTCTTTTGAAAGTCGGGATCCTCTTTCATATAAGCAATAGCGCTATCGGCTTTATTAGTCAAGTTCAGTTTAATATCATCAATAGATAAATACGCTCCGGCAGGAATACGTGTGTATTTGATACTGTCTCTTACGATCTTTTGAAGATAAGCAAGGCGATCTATTCCGGTTCGTTCATAACCGTCAATAGGGTAGTAGCTGTTAGGTACCGAAAATGCAAGTGTAATCAAGATTAACGGGACAAAGAGTAGGATTTTTTTCATAGTTTTTCTTTAAATAGTTGTATTCTGAAATATGCTGTGATGTTAAATTAAAGTAGAAAACCTGTTAGAGTTTTGTATCCATTTCAATGTATTCATCTGGGTTACTTTTGGGAGAAATCGAATCCAAATACCCGTTACTCAGTGCATTTTTATTTTCAACAAAAGGTCTGATCTGAAACAACCAGACTTTATCATCCTGAAAGCCTAATTCTACATCATAAGCACCTTCAGGATTGGTGTTAGTTTCTTCTGGTATTTTGGTACGAATTTCTTGAGCTACTTCACGCAGACTCGCAATATTTTGCTCACTTAAAATGTTAGACTCAAAAGTGGTGCTGTATCCCTGTGTACCACCAGTTCCCGGAAGTCTGATATAATCTGGTTGACGGGCTGGAGCAAGCAACCTGTTTCCGCTTGCGGTGATTAATCTGGTTTCTGCTGCTTGACCATCTACGGCACCACCGGCACCACGACTAAAGGCAACAGTAAGATCTTCATCAGTACCTTCATTGATACCTTTTGTAATCATCACACCGCTGTATTCTACATCTACACTAGGAATCACTAAAATTGATGGAAAAACATTTTCCGGATTTGATAAATATACCTGACGCCATTTAAAACTGCGTTCGGTGTATGGTGATGCCCATACTTTTTTAATTCCGTCTAATATTTTCTGTTCTTCAACTACATTGAACAAAGTAAGATTTAAACCGGCACCGGTAAATTCTTTCAGATCTTCCATATTGGTGTCACTTCGTAAGAATACAGGAGCTTGCCCCATAGGCTTACCAAAAATAGAAGTGAACGAACTGCGTAACTCGTTGATGAATTGTGGTTTTAATTGCATCGCATTGATTGCATCGCGCAATGTTGCTAGTTTTTTAAGCTGAAAATCTTCTACTTGTGTCTCGGCTGTACCATTTGCACGCATTTTTTCTGCTGAAGCAAACATTTCGGTTAAAAATTCCCAATAACTTTTATTTTGTCCCGGCATAGGCAAATTCAAGTGATCTCTAAAAATACCAAAAGGAATCACTAGACCCTCAACAACGTGCTCTGGAAACATTTTCTTCAGTTGTCCTAAATTGGCTGCTTTGGGACCTGCCAGAATGCCACTTGCTGAAGCATCGATATCGCGCATATTGAGAATACTTTTTTTGTCTAGTCTTATTTTTTCAATAGGAACTGCAATTTTTTCGCGATTGCGTTCTGCTACAGAGAATAAATCTTTTTCTTCAGCAGACATTTTATCTGCAGGTTTGATAATCACTGTTCCCTTATTAGAAACCGCATAAAACACGGTTTTGCCATTATAAGCCTCTAGATCTTCAAGATTAGAATCTATAAGTGCAGCATTGGGAATCCCTAAGTTTCTGGCTAGTAATTGCACGTGAGAAACTAGATTACCCTCATCAACCGTTGCAATACCGGCAACAGGTTTTAGATCAGAAGGCGGGCGCTTAAATATGTAAATTTTATTGCTCGAAACTTCTATTCCATCAGGATTGCCTGGAACAACAACCAATTCGCCCATCGCATAACCGGGATTTAATCCGTGAATGGCGCTCTGGTCTGCTATATCCATTACGTGGTTTTCAAGATTTGATTTATTGTTTATAAAATCACCCAATTCACTAACTGTTTTTCCTAAAGGAAGCGCTACAGAAGATCGTACACGATCGTCTATAAATCCTGCTGCAAGCGGCTCAAAAGCGGTATATTTTTCTACTATGTTATCGTAATTAGCTTTTGCCATAGCAGCACTCCATTGCACTGCATTACGTGAAGTGTTGAGAATAGTATTGAGTTCAGCTAAAGAAACAGTTGTATAATTTATAGGTGCAATTATACCTTCAATTTCTTCCCATTCCCAAACTTCAAGAAGTCCGGTTCCTGCTGTAGCATAACTTAAATGATATACTTTATCTAAAAGTTCTTTAAGGGTTTCAGGCTCCCAATCTCCAGATTTTTTGAGAAGCATTTCTTCCAGTTTAAGCGAAACATCAAGTAGAGTTAAACGATCTTGAGCGCGTTGCACTTGAGTAATTTGTGTGCGAATATTACACAACATATCGCTGATTTCCGGAATTACAGAGTATGCCGGCGTATTGTTGTCAAATTTTGTGGTGAACTCGAGAAGTTGATTTTTAACTTCAAGATTACTTTTTATTCCAGCAATCTGGCTATTCAACTTGGCTAAATTGATAGGAGCGTAGTACTCATTAAGTGTTTCTAGTAAGTTTTTGAATTCCATTTTCAATTCTGGAGAAAGTTCATCATTGTACTCTTCTCTAAAATTTTGAACTAAAGCCACATCACTTACATCAGGTTGACCGTGAATTTTTACACGCAAGTCCATAAATTTTGGAAACTCTTCTGCGATCACTTTAGATTCACTACGCATACGTTGCGCAATGTTATCATCACCTGCATGTGGAATATCTTTAAGCGCTTGTCTTATTAAGTAGTAATTAGCTTCTAGTCGCTTGTCGTCTTTCAGCAACCAATTGAAAAAATCAATACCCCAGGCTTCTTCATCTTCAGATTGTATTGCACCACGGTAGTACTGGGCTTTTTCTAAAATCCAACCGTTGTCAACACTTTTTAGATAATTACCCAATTGATATTGCTTCAATCTGCTATGATCATTAGCCGCATCCCAGAATTTTGTATTATCTGCAGCAGCTAGGATCTCACCAAAATAAAGATGATTACGAGCAGCAAGATTTTCAGTTTCTTGTTTGTAACTTGCATGTTGAATCCCGTCAACACCTTCTGGACAAGGATCTTTAGGTTCACGCATAGTACCATCTTCACAAAACCAGCGAATGCGCAAATAAGGTCCGCGAGCATCATTCTTAAAATCAGTAATGATTTTTTTAATATTCTGAGTAGTATATTCTTGGGCAGGTAAAGATGCTCCTGTAAGAAGCACAACAAGTAGGGTTAAGCGTAGTGTTGCTTGCATAAAAGGTTGTTTGTCACAAAAATAGGTGTAGAGCCTGTTAATAGACTTATAAAAAAGGCTATGATTTTCTTAAATATTAAGGTTTTTAATTAAAAGACATAATCTTTATAAACAAAAAAAGTCTGCTGTATCAGCAGACTTTTTTATGTTTTAAGTTAATCTCTCAATTCGAGCTTATTGAGCTCTTTATAATTGCGCTTTAAACGCTTTAATAAAATACCATAAAGCAGTTTATAGAATAGCCAAAGCATAAATACTAATAGTAGAAGACCTCCTATAAATAATGCAATAAAACCTAACGGAATAGACTGAGAACCGTCATCTGCAGTAATCATTATTTTTTCAAATTCAGGATCAAAATAGAGCATTGCAAAAAAGACTATAAGCCCAACGACAAACATCAATATAAGGTTGTATGCTACATAAAAATTCACTGTTCTGCGTACCTTAAGAATACGATTCATAAGATGTCTGGTACTGTCTGTAGTTTGTACCTCTTTATAATTTTTATAGAAGATAAATATAAAGAAACCTAAAACTATATACTGAAGCAGTACAGAAATGATTTCAAATTCAAACAAATGAATTTTACGAAGTGATTCCCAGGTTTTGTTATTTATTGTTAAAACATTAATGACAGTCCACAATATAAACTCAAATATAGATACATATAAAATCCACTTCATCAATGATGAAGAGCGTTTATGTATCATTTTATAGATAGCATCACCGCTAACTTTAGGAAGATCTGCCTCCTGGCGCTTCCAGTCTTTTTTTAAAAATTCAAGTTCATCCATCTGCTGCTACACATTTAATAAGTCTTTCAACTTTCCTTTTACCCGGTTCATTTTAACTCTGGCATTAACTTCTGTAATACCTAAAGTTTCTGATATCTCGCTATAGGGTTTGTCTTCGAGATATAAAAATACCAGTGCCTTATCAATATCATTGAGTTGTCTAATCGCCTTGTACATCAGTTTTAGTTGTTCTTCAACCGTATTATCATATTCAGTACTTTCGATTTTAAACATCACACTCTCATAATCCTGCGTTTTTAGACTACGTTTAGATTTACGATAGAGTGTAATTGCCGTGTTGAGCGCTACACGATACATCCAGGTTGTAAACTTAGAGTCTCCTCTAAATTTTGGATATGCTTTAAATAATTGAATGGTTATTTCTTGAAACAAATCATTGTGCGACTCCTGGTCATGAGTATACAACCGGCAGATCTTATGCACTATATTCTGGTTCGCTTCTAGCTGGGTTACAAATTGTTTTTCAAGTTGCGGATCCAAATAATTAATTGTTAGTTGCCTATTTGTACATATAGGAAGTAATATGTTACACCTAACGCTAAAATAATGATAAACATTAAGAGTTTTGCCGGCTGTACTTTAACTTTGTTGTAAATAATTAATCATGAACATCCCTGATACTAAAGAACCCCGAATCATCATAATTGGTGGGGGTTTTGGCGGAATGAACCTCATTAAAAATCTTAAAAGAACAGGCTACCAGGTAGTGCTTATAGACAAGAGGAATTTTCACACGTTTCAACCTTTATTATATCAAGTTTCGACTTCAGGTCTGGAGCCAGAATCTATAGCTTATCCGTTGCGGAAGATTATCAGGAAACAAAAAAATATGCATTTCCGCCTTGCGGAAGTAAACCGAATAGATACCAATCTTCAAAAAGTACGAACTGATATTGGTGATTTACACTACGATCATTTGATTATTGCTACCGGAACCCGTACTAATTTTTTCGGAAACAAAACCATTGAAGAAAATGCGATTTGGATGAAAAGCTTACCACAGGCGCTCAACATTCGCAGTTTGATGTTTGAGAACCTGGAAAAAGCTAACCGTACCGAAGATCCTGCACAACGTAAAGAGTTGCTACGATTTGTAATTGCCGGTGCCGGCCCAACGGGGGTAGAACTCAGTGGAGCTTTAGCAGAGTTAAAATCTAATGTGTTGCAGGCAGACTATCCAGATATGGATACTAGCGAGATAGAAATTCACCTGATTGAAGGAGCTGACCGGGTTTTACCCCCTTTTAGCAAACAGTCTTCTGAAAAAGCTCAGAAGTTCTTAGAAGATATGGGGGTGACCATTCACCTAGAAACTTTTGTAGGGAATTATGAGAATAATTTAGTGACTACTAAAGGTGATCTGTCTTTCAATACCGCGACATTTATTTGGTCTGCCGGTGTTACGGGCGCTTCAATTGATGGGTTTGAAGCAACTTCTTTATTGCCAAAACTCAATCGCTATAAAGTAGATGTGTACAACCGTGTTGCCGGTTTTCAGAATATTTATGCGATAGGAGATATTGCATTGATGGAAAGTGAGGAATACCCTAAAGGACATCCGCAGTTAGCTCAACCCGCTATTCAGCAAGGAAAGAATTTAGCAAAGAATTTTAAAAAGATGTTACGTGGAGAAAAACTGAATCCGTTTAAATATTTTGACAAAGGTTCTATGGCAACTATAGGGAGAAATAAGGCTGTTGTAGATATGGGTAAGATTCATTTTGGTGGATTTTTTGCCTGGTTTATCTGGATGTTTATTCACCTTTGGTTTTTAGTTGGTTTTAGAAACCGAATGGTTACTTTTTTCAACTGGACGTATAGCTACATCAATTATGATAAAGCAGCCAGACTGATTGTAAGACCATTTAAGCAGAACAAAATCATTGCTGAAGAAGATTAGAAATTCAGAATTCTATATAAAAAACCACTTCATTTTAGAAGCGGTTTTTTTATGTGATAACTTTAAAAATTATTACTCGATAATCAAGGTCTAAATGTTGAGGCTTGCGTCAAAGTAAAAAAACTAATACCTTTTAATAGTCTCGGGCTCGCCCCAGTTGATTTACTGAACACCTTCTGTAAATTCTTGTATTTCTCCAAAGCGAGAACTCAATGGAGAGAAGAACTGCGAGACCATGGCTACGTGCTTTTTGTTCAAAATAATAAGTTTTGCTTCTGGTTGAAATTCCAGCAATTTTTGATGAAACAGATCATTATAGTAATATAAGGATGGAATGGTCTTAGTGCCTAAAAATGTGAGAATAGGTGGTGTGTTTTCGTCTAAAAAATAATAAGGCGAAGCATTCTTCCATTCTTCAGGATTTGTGGTCCAGGTGACATCATAGTATTCATCACTGGTTGGTGGATTTTCTTGTAAATACGAATATTGGTCTAAACCGGCGGCATCGTCCAGAATGATTCCCTTAATGTAATCGGGGTTGTTGAGGTAGTTAGGACTCATTGTAGCCAGTGCAACCAGATGCCCTCCGGCAGAATGGCCCATGAGAAAGATACGATTCGGTTTGCCACCGTATTGGGCGATATTTTCGTGCGTCCATTTTATGGCTTTAGCAATCTCTTGAGTCATTTGGTCATAATTTGCAAACGGACTCAAAGTATAGCCTGGAATGACGGTTACATAATTTTTACCGGCAAAATTTCGACCCAAAATAGAATAGGTTTCTTTGTTTCCACTGTTCCAGTTACCGCCGTGAACAAAAATGAGAACATCGTGCTGCACTAAAGAATCTTTAGGTTGAAAAATGTTAAGTTGGGGTTCTTTGGCAGAAGCTGTATAATCGGCATCCAGATAGGTAATATCTTCTTTTTTAACTGAACCACAGCTTGCAAGAATACTTGCGATTAAGGCAAAAAGGAATAGGTGATTTCGCATAATTTAAGTTTCGTCTAATGAGCAGAAAGTCATATTGATATTTCTGACAATGTATTAAATGTTCAGTCTCAATCACTGGTTAACGCAGAGAATTAAACTTTATTCTCATAATTCTCTCGCATATAATTTACAGATTCTATGATGAGCTTTTCTAAGATGTTTAAGTTTATGTCTTCCAGTTTATTAATGTATAAACAGGACACGCCGGTTTTATATTTGCCAAGTTTATTGAGTAAATCAGAAAGTTGTTCAAACCCCGGAATAATATACACCGAAAGATTCTGTTTGCGAGGTGCAAAACCGGTCAAAAAGAAGTCACCTTCACGCCCGCTGTCGTATTTATAGTGATAGCTTCCGTAGCCTATCAAAGAATCGCCCCATAACACCGCAGGTTCAGGCATAATGCTGTTGAAAATGGCATAAAGCTTTAAAGCATCTGATTTGCGTTTTTGGTGTTCTACAGCATTGATATAATCTAATACCGAAACTGAAGTTGGTTGATTTTTATTTTCAGCCATAGTTAGCAGTTTTTGTATTTATCGTGAAGACCTTTTCCTTCAAGAATCATGGGGGTAGCTTTTTCCAGACGGGATATACGTGTTTTTTCTTGCTTGGCGCTGCCTATATGTTCAGCATATTCCTTTTGTCTTCCAGGGGTGAGTGCATTAAAAGCCTTTTGAAGCGCTGCATTTTTAGAAAAAACTGATTTTAATTCTACTGGAATTGAAACTTTTTTAACCGGTTTAGCTGCTTTGATCTCCAATCCTTTCTTTTGGTTAGTTATGGCTTCCTGTAAATAAGCCCTTAAAATTTGACTGTCAATCTCAGACTTCGACTCAAAGCGCATTTGCCTTAGGGCTTTGGTTTTACCTTCCTGCGCATTATGCAATCTATTTTCAGCATCTTTCAAAAGGGCTCCGTTGAAAAACCAAACCCCAAAATGATTTTTAAATCGTGCAAGCCCTGTGACGTTTTTGCCGTTTAATGTATAGACCGGACTGTTCCATTTAAAGGTTTCCACGAGTTCCGTTTCCTTAAAAACAGCTCTAAGCTTTAAAAGCGCCTCCTTAAAAGGATGCTCCTGCTCGAAATAGGCCTCTATTTTATTGGATTAGTCATTTTTCAGTTTTTCTAAAAAGGTTGAAAAAACGTTTGAAAATTTAACTATAAAATTAACTAAAAGAGCTGTGTTAATCTTTAAAACGGATTGTTTTTCGCAGTACATTAGTACTATTAATACGAGAATATAATGGCACAAAACAAGTCTGCTAAAAAGGCTCCAGCAAAACAGGCAACCAAGCCTGCAGCTGTGAAACCAGCGAAGACTGCTTCTAAAAAGAAGTAATCTGAACGTATCTAAGGGCATCCAGGATGCAGCCGATATAAATTAAACGAAAGCCACTTAAAACGTGGCTTTTTTGTTTCCCGATAATCGGGATTAGAATAATCTTTGGACTGCCAAATGATCGGAAGTTGAGTAAGAAGAATGTATTCCGAATTTTGGAGAGAATATTTACTCCACCTCGGGCAATGTAGCACTTTTAATCGCTCCTAAAATGCCCAGAACCGAAAGTATAGCGATTACGCCTTCAACTGAAATAAGCGAAGCTAAAGCACTCAATCCTCCTGCGATAAGCAGTATAAAACCAATGAGCGTATTGCTCACCGCAACATAATCGGTACGGCGATTGCCTTCTGCCATATCTACGATATACGTTTTACGCCCAAGACGAACACCCTGATGCGCGATTCCTAAAACAAAAAAGGCGATAGGGTACAACCAGACCTTATCGTTAAGTGCCGGTAAAAACTGAATAATTCCAACCACAATTAACCCCAGACTGGCGGTGAGAATGGCAGAGTAGGTCATTACTTTTTTACTGGATTTATCGGCCATTTTGCCCCAAACCGGAGCACTGATAATCGAGGCGATTCCGTTGGCGATAATAAAAAGTCCGAGTAAATAAGCCTCTATCCCTACATAACGCTGTGCGAGCAGAACATAATAGGGCGCGGTTAATGCTGAGCATAGCAGCAGCGAACGGGTGATAACAAAATTGCGAAAGTGTTTGTCTTCCTTTAATAAAACCAGGCGTTCCCAGGCTTCTTTGAATCCGTTTTTGCCACCTTCGGTTTCTCCCGGATATTCCTGAATGTTCGCGTATATAAGAGCAGCAATAAGCCAGAGGCTGGCTGCAAAAAAGATGAGATAGCTGTAAAAATCAATGCCTACATCATCTTTAGATTTATATAGAATAAAAAGTCCGGCTGCCAGCACCAGCGCACCACTTACCGAAGCGGTATAGCCTTTTAATCTACCGCGTTTGGTCTTGGGTATGGTTTTGCCCAAAACGTCTTTAAAGGCAATGGAACACAGGCCACGTGAAAGGCTAAAAGCCACCAGACACAGGATTATAAGCCAGCCGGCCATACTTCCTTCAAAAGAAAGGGCTACAAAACCGATTCCTGCAATCGCCAAAAATTGTAAAACTGAACCCAGCACCCAAACGTATTTACGTACGGGACGCTTCCTGATGTAATGCGCGATAAACAATTGCGGCAGCATAGATCCCGATTCGCGAATAGGAACGATAAAACTGATGAGCATCACCGGCGCATTTACATAACTCATCACCCAGGTGAGAACCGTTTTTGGGTTACTCAGGGTATCCCCAAGCGAAGTCAGCATATTGCTGATCAGAATTAAAAAGTAATTTTTAGGAGTCTCCCGGCAGGCTTCATCACCAATGGCTTTACAGGTGCGAGCATCTTCTTCATCGTTGAGGTAATCGTAGAGTTTTTCAAGTTCAGTAGGGTGGCGGGTACTCATGACAATTTCAGAAAATATAGGACTTTATTCGTTTAAAAGAGATTCTAAAATAGGCCATACGTTTTCAGCTACAAGTTTGTGTCCTTCGGCGGTAGGATGAATACCGTCGTTTTGGTTAAGACGCGCTACACCACCCACATTTTCCAGTAAAAAGGGGACGAGCGTAATATTGTTTTCTTCGGCCAAATCGGGAAATAATTCTTTAAAATCCCGGGTGTATTCGGTACCGAGGTTGGGCGGTAATTGCATACCAACCAACACGATTTTGGCTTCTGGAGCTTCGATTTTTACTTGATCAATCATCCACTGTAGGTTCTCCCGCGTTTCAGCAACGTTTACTCCGCGTAAACCATCGTTAGCACCCAGTTCCAAAACAAAAATATCCACATCAGGCTCCAGCACCCATTCCAGTCGGTTTCTTCCGCCTGCAGTGGTTTCGCCGCTTAGACCGGCATTGATAACGGTATAATCCAGTCCCAGACTGTCTATACGATCCTGAATCAACCCCGGGAAGGCATCATCAGGGTCTTCAAGTCCGTAACCAGCGGTGAGGCTATCGCCAAAAAATAAAATGGTTTTTGAAGTGCTATCGGTTTCAGTAGAAGCGGTTTCCTCGGTTTGAGATTTTTCAGTTTCGCCGGAAGACGCGTTTGAGTTGTCTTTACACGAATGCAGAGTCATTCCGCCTAAAAAACAACAAAAGATTAACAGGCTTAGCAGATGGAGTCTATTCTTTATCACAAGCATTTGTTTATTTTGCTGAAAAGCCAAAACCTGCGGTTTGCGCTCAAAACCACGTACGCTATGACTTCCATATTAGAAATTTCAAATTTAGAAAAAAGCTATACCAGTGGCTCTAAAAAGCTAAAGGTACTTGAAGATATTAACTTTAGTATAACAGAAAACGAAACATTTGCCATAGTAGGTCCGTCTGGAAGTGGGAAAACGACTTTACTCGGCTTGTGCGCGGGTCTCGATCGCCTGGATGCCGGTAGTGTTATCTTAAACGGAACTGAATTGAGCAGCCTCTCGGAAGATGAGCGTGCCGTGTTACGCAACCGCGATGTGGGTTTTGTGTTTCAGGATTTTCAATTGCTGCCCACGCTTACCGCTTTGGAAAATGTCGCCGTTCCGCTGGAACTACAAGGTGACAGGCAAGCCACGAAAAAGGCAGAAGCCTTGCTTCAAAAAGTAGGTTTAGGTGATCGTGGCGATCATTATCCCACACAACTTTCTGGAGGGGAACAGCAACGGGTTGCTCTGGCAAGGGCATTTGCCAACGAACCCAAAATTTTATTTGCAGACGAACCCACCGGAAATCTGGATGCTGAAACCGGAGCCAAAGTCGTCGAATTGCTTTTTGAACTCAATAAAGAGCTGGGCACAACACTGGTACTGGTTACCCACGATATGGAACTGGCACGTAAAACCCAAAATATACTGACCATCAGGGGCGGAAAGATCGCAAATCTCACAAGCGCAGCGGTATGAGTAAAAATGGGAGAATGACAGCAGGTGCAGCCTGGCTCTTTAAGATGGCTTGGCGTGATTTTAAGGCCAGTGCAGGCAAACTGAGTTTGTTTATGGTTTCGATTATCTTGGGTGTCGCGGCTATTGTTTCGATTCAGTCGTTTGGAGAAACCTTAAAAGATAACATCGCATTGCAATCTAAAGCCCTTATGGGGGCCGATTTTAAAATTGACAGCGATAATGCCCTGACTGAAGAAGCTTTGGCAATTGTAGATTCGCTTGGAGGCGCAGATGCGGAAGAGATTTCGTTTGCCTCGATGGCTTTATTTCCTAAAAACGGGACAACCAAATTACTTCAGGTACGTGGTATTAGCGAAGGTTTTCCATTTTATGGTGAAATCGAAACGCAACCCGCAACTGCCGGAAGATACTTTGGAAAACTCAACGGAGCGCTGGTTGACGCTACAGTAATGCTTCAGTTGGGTATTGAAGTAGGGGACACGGTAAAACTGGGAGCGGTACGCCTTCCGGTGGTAGGTGAACTCAAAAATCTTCCCGGCAGCAATGCGGTGTTTAGTGCCATCGCGCCGCCGGTGGTAATTCCCTATTCTTATGTTGAACAAACAGGTTTGGTACAACTGGGCAGCCGTATCGATTATGAGTATTATTTCAAAGCCCCAGAAGCTGATATGCAGCTTCTTGAAGATGCAGTCGGGGAGCGGCTTGATGCCGCAGAAGCTGATCTGGATACCCATACTTCAACCAGCGACCGTCTGGGCAGGCGCTATGAAAACTTTGGTAAATTTCTCAATCTTGTGGGCTTTGTAGCCCTTTTATTGGGATGTGTAGGCATAGCCAGTGCGACTACCATTTACATCAGGGAGAAATTGCGTTCAGTGGCAGTTTTGAAATGTCTGGGCGCTACGCGAAAGCAGGCCTTTTTAATTTATTTAATTCAGATTGCGGCCATTGGCTTACTGGGCGGAATTTTAGGTACGGTCGCAGGGCTTGCTTTGCAACAATTATTTCCGGTGTTGCTGGAAGGTTTACTGCCCGTAGCTGTCCAGATCACTTGGTCTTTACCGGTAATCATACTGGGTATTTTTATCGGTATGTTTATGTCTGTGCTTTTTGCTCTGTATCCTTTGCTGAGCACGCTGTATGTTTCGCCTTTACAAACCCTTCGATTTACAGAAGACGCGGGAAGCCAGTCAAGGAGTACCGCCATTTTGGTTTCGGTAATCATTCTGTTATTTATCTTTTTATTTTCGCTGTGGTTACTGGGTGATTGGAGGTATGCGCTGGCTTTTCTCGGCGGCGTTGTGGTCACCTTCAGTATTCTGGCAGGTATTGCCCGTCTTTTTATGCGCCTGTTGCGACGCTATTTTCCCAGCTCGTGGAGTTTTACATCCCGGCAGAGTTTACGCAGTCTTTTTAGACCGTGTAATCAGACGGTGGTGCTGATACTGGCCATTGGCGTGGGTTCCTTTTTGATAAGTACCCTGTATTTTACCAAAGATATGTTGCTGGCACAAGCCAATCTCGACAGCAGCGCGCAGCAGGCCAATATGATTTTGCTCGATGTGCAGCGCGATCAGATGACCGATGTAGCCCAAACTTTAAAAACGAATGACCTGAAACCTCTTGATGCCGTTCCTATCGTGACTATGCGGGTACACAGTATTAACGGGCGCACTGTTGCCGACCTGAAAACCGATACGACTTCCCAAATTAGCCGTTGGATTCTCAATCATGAATTTCGTACAACCTACCGCGATTCGCTGATCGGTTCCGAAAGTTTAAAGGAAGGAACTTTTACTCCGCGAATAGATGCAGGGACTGAACCCGTGCCCGTTTCGGTGAGTGCTAATTTTGCACAGGATGCCGTGGTGGCTATTGGCGACCGGGTAACCTTTAATGTGCAGGGACGGCTTTTAGAAACAACCATAGGCAGTATCCGTTTGGTGGACTGGAGCCGTCTGCAACTCAATTTTTCGGTGGTGTTTCCGGCCGGAGTGCTCGAGCAGGCGCCGCAATTTGGTGTGATTACGACTCAGGTGCCTAACTCTGAAGTTTCGGCATCGATTCAACGTATTTTGGTTGAAGATTATCCCAATGTTTCCATTCTCGATTTACGGCAGGTGCTTAATGTGATTGAATATTTACTTACCAAAATCAGTTACATCATCAACTTTATGGCTTTTTTCAGCATTCTGATTGGGATTATCGTATTGCTTGGCGCGGTGCGAACCAGCAAATACCAACGCATTCGCGAAAGCGTTTTACTGCGTACTATGGGTGCGAAAAGCAAACAGATTTTACGCATTCAAGGGCTTGAATACCTGTATCTTGGACTTTTGGGTAGTCTTTCCGGGATTTTGTTATCTCTTATAGGAAGTCTGCTGCTGGCCTATTTTGCATTTGACACGACTTTTATTCCAAGCTGGGTGCCATTTGGTGTTTTGCTGCCGGGCATTACACTGCTGGTGGTTATCATTGGGCTCGCAAACAGCCGAAGTGTTATCAGGAGTTCGCCACTCGAGGTTTTACGCAAAGAGGCGCGTTGATTTATGGATAAGAATTGTTAGTTCTTATTTAAAATTATTTTTAGAATAAGGCGGAGGTTCAGTGTTTTAATTCAAAGATGAGAGAAGTACATAATAAAGTATCAAAACAGATTCTTTTAAGTTATTTATAATATAAAAGTTCTACTGACTTTCAAACAATCTGACTTAAGTAATTAAATAATAATCCTGCTCCTATCGCGATACCAAAACTCAATAAAGTTCCTATTAAGACATATTCGGTAAGTTGGCGATTTTTTCCTTCGGTTAAATCTCCAAAACGAAATACAGATTTTGCCGCAATCAGAAATCCTATTGCAGACCAGGCATTCAGTAGAATAAAAGCAAAGACAAATAGACGTTCTAGAATACCTATTATTTTTCCGGCTCCCGCCAAAGAGGTGCTTTTTTGCTTTTCTTTTTTAGTAGGTTCGATGGCATTTTGCCAAGGTTGTAAGATTACTTTTATTAAAATTCCGGAAACGAAAGTCACAAAAAGTAACAGAAACACTAATAATAAAAATTTAGGTTGAAAGAGCGTGTTGAGATTTAAAGAGTAAGGTTTATAGTAAAACAAAACCAGATTAAGCACCAGTAAATGCGCAACTTGATCTATCATAAAAAGCTTTCTACTATTCTTTTTTGTAGTGAATTTTATTTTTAGCGCATCAATAGCATAATGGGTAACAATAATAACTAAAACCCCTAATAAATAGTTGAGTTGAAATTGCAAAAGAATAAGTAATGCCAGTAGGTGAACACCTATATGAGCAAGTAAATATTTTGATTTCCAGCCGTGTTTAGTTTTATGCTTTACCCATTTTGTAGGTTGTAAGACAAAATCACCTAGAATGTGAGCAAGTAATAATTTTAATGCGAGAGCTATCATAGCGTTTCGATTTGTTTTTTATAATACGTAAGCATCTTTGTAACCTCGTCATAACCGGCTCTGCTAAGCGCTTTACTGATTGCACTTTGTGCTTTATCCAGTTGCTTACTCAATTCGGTTTGATTAAGTTCTGGCGCTTCTAGACGAGCTTTTACGATAGCTGCGGTTACCGGTGGCCAGTTATCCATAGTTAGAGTAGCTAATGCCAGCATTATGTTGAACGTTTCGTCAAAATCTTTATAATCAGACTGAAGGACTAAAGTATTATTCTTAATAGCATCAAATGCAGTCCCGGAATGGATAAAAGCACTCCCATTTGCCTGCGTTATTTGTGCGGCTGTATAGGTTTTGTTTCCAATCCCGATAGCAATACGTACATCGAGTTCGGCACGCATTTTTACTACAGCTTTGATATGTATTGCCACTTTGAGGGCTTTCGCAGCATCAACTTCTAACTGAAAGCTGTCACCGCGGTAAATCTCCCAATCTTGTGGAGACGTCCCATACTGATCAAGAATTGCAACAAGCTCTTGTTGCCATCCTTCGTGTTCTCTTGAGTTTATGATATCTCCTGTTAATACAGCTCTCATAGCATGACTTAAATTATACGCTAAATAGATTATAAATTCAAATATACATTAAATAGGTTATAAATTAAAATATATTCTATATGGGTTATAATTTAGAATATAGCTTAAAGAGGGCATAGTTGAAGTTTTTCTTTTAAAAACCAACAGCTGTATCATCACCACGACGGTCTGCGCCACCTTCTAAAGTTCCGTCAGGTAAAACTAAAACCCCGTCAACTTTACCAAGAATCACGCTATTTTCCTGGCGAATTTCATAGCCTTTATTTTGCAAGCTATTCAGTATTTCTTCCCCAAAAGCATCTGGTTCAAAGATCACAACATCGGGTAACCATTGATGGTGAAAACGCGGTGCATCTACAGCTTCCTGCATTCCCATATTATAATCTGCAACATTTAGAATAGTCTGCAATACTGAAGTTATAATTGTAGAACCACCTGGCGTACCCACTGCCATCCAGAGTTTGCCGTCTTTCTCAACGATAGTAGGTGTCATCGAACTCAACATGCGTTTTTGAGGTTCAATTTTGTTTGCTGCAGCTCCTATAAGGCCAAACATATTAGGCTCACCCGGTTTTACGCTAAAATCATCCATCTCATTATTTAAGAAAAAGCCGAGTTCGTCTACATAAAGTTTTGAGCCGTAAGCACCGTTTAAAGTAGTTGTAAGTGCAACTGCATTACCATACTGGTCTATTATCGAAAAATGAGTAGTTTCCATAGATTCATAGCCGCTAATTACGCCATGATTGATCTCTGCAGAAGGTGTCGCCTTATCAAAACTGAAGCTTTGCATACGACGGGAAGCATAGGCTTTACTAATAAGGCTGTCAATCGGAATATCATTAAAGTCGGGATCGCCCAAAAAGAAACTACGATCAGCATACGCTCGGCGTTCTGCTTCGGTGATCATCTGAATGCTTTTTACTGTGTTATGACCAAATTCTTGCATATCATAAGGTTCAAGCATTTTAAAAATCTGAGCGAGACACACACCACCACTAGATGGAGGAGGCATCCCTATTACTTTAATATTTTTATACGTTGAAGTTATAGGGTTACGCCATACTGCTTCATAATTCTTAAGATCTTCAAGCGTGATGATCCCACCGTGGGCTTCAATAAAATCAACTAATAGTTGAGCAGTTTCACCTTCATAAAATTCGCTTTTTCCATTATCTGCAATGCGCTGTAATGTTTCTGCTAAAACAGGGTTTTTAATGAAATTACCGGTTTCAATCTTTAGAGTGTCGCTTTCGCGAAAGCCAATAGAATACAGGACTTCTTTTCCATTCACCTGATCAAATACAGGAGCATATTTTTGAAATCTATTCAACTGATTTTCGGTTATAGCATAACCGTTTTTAGCCAATTGAATAACCGGTTCTAAAATTTCTGACATAGGCATAGAACCTAGTTTTTCATTAATAGCAAACATCCCAGAAATGCTACCGGGAACACCTACAGCGAGTGGTCCTTGCCGGCTTAAAGAATCAATAGGATTTCCTTCTTTATCAAGATACATATCGTGTGTAGCTCCCATAGGAGCTTTTTCGCGATAATCTATACTGCCAATCTCGCCATTGGCTTTACGATATACCATAAAACCACCACCACCTAAACTTCCGGCAAAAGGATAGGCAACATTTAAAGCCATGTCTACAGCTATAAGCGCATCAAAAGCATTACCTCCATTTTTTAAAATTTCGGCACCTATACGAGAAGCTTCTTCTCGTGCAGAAACCACCATAATACTGTCTGCAAGCTTCCCACGCTGAATCTCACGCGGAGCTTTTTGTTCAGTTTTACAAGAACTAACCAGTATTAAAAGTAATAAGAAAAGAAACCAGTGATTAGTGATTTTAAAGGTGGTTAAAGTAATTTTAATCATATTTAAGGATAGGTTTAAGTATGGAATTGATCTTCTAATTCTAAAAGCCTTTGTTCACAAAACTGAAGTAATTCATCGAAGAATAAGGTGAATTCATTTTCAAAATCGTGATAGTGCAACTGAAGATCTTCAACAGCGCGATCCATACCACTAATATTCTTAGTTCTGCGGTTCATATTGTAGAGAACAGTTGCAATACCACTAATTTCGGCATAACTCAGTAACCAGTTATCTGCGATCATATGTGGTATCATTCTCTGAATTCCCGGAGTAAGCAACTCAAAATACTCATCAAGATTGTCGTAAAAATTTTCGATATAACTAGACAAAGGAGTGGTAGCATAATTTTTCCAATTTTTTGCTAAAAAATGGTCATATAAAATATCTACAATCACACCGCTGTAATGACTATACTTGCTATGAAGACGTTTTGTACTTTGTTTTACAATGGGATGACTATCTGTAAAACTGTCTATGCTGCGGTGCAACAAAATACCTTTTTGAAGTTGTGGTAAATAGGTTTTGTATTGTTTTCCTTTTATGCCATCTGCCATAAAATTACCGATGGTAAGTAGCGGGTCATCGCCAGACAGGTATATATGCGCTAAATAATTCACAGGCTTAAATTACAAATTATTGCTATAAGCCTGCATTAGCATTTGAGGTAATTGTTTACAATCTATAAGCAATACCAAGATTAACCTCTAGCGCGTCATCACCTTCATTAGGTTGTTTAATTTCTGCATTAGAAACATGTCTAAAACCTATTCTACTATCTAAAAAAAACTTTTAAAAAACTGAAAGTTGATTCCTAATGCCAAATTATCAGAGAAACCAATACCCTTAGCCATACGCTCAGAATCTTCATCAAAATAACCGGGACCTATGCTTGTAAGACCGTATATATTAAGCTTTTCAGTTATAGATGTTCTGATGATCAGACCACAATTAAAAACATATTCATTGATAAATTTATAACGCATCAAGCGCTCACGACGGGCACTATACTGGTCAGGATTCCCTGCAAACCAAGGGTTGAAAAGCTTATGCTGGGCTCTGTTGATTTCGGGCTGAAAGATGAAATCATAATCTAAAACACCCTACTTTATGCGATATAAGATTTAGATTTTCTGAAGATACACTTCGTAGTAATAATCGTCATCTCTAAAAATAATATTATCAACAGAGGCATAGCTTACATTATAACCTATTTGATAAAAACGCCCCTGAAGATCATCTTGGGCATCTGCTTTTAAAGCAATACATAAGAAAAAGAACACTACTAAAAATCGAATTTTAATTACTTTGAAAAACAGATGTTTAGGGGGATGATTGACGAGGTATTGTAATATGAAGAATTTTAGGGAATAACTTTAATGCTATATTTGCCAATAGCAATAGTTATTAAGCATTACTAAATACAAGAAACATACTTATGACCCTAATAAAATCTATTTCAGGAATACGCGGAACCATTGGTGGCAATCCCGGTGACAACCTAACACCTATTGATGCTGTGAAGTTTGCTTCGGCGTACGGAACTTTCATTAAAAAGCAGCGTAATAAAGATGAATACCGTGTTGTGGTAGGGCGTGATGCTCGTATTAGTGGTGAGATGCTTCAACAGTTGGTTATGCAAACACTTGTTGGGATGGGGATTGATGTTGTAGATCTTGATCTATCAACAACACCTACAGTTGAGCTTGCAGTTCAATTAGAGCACGCCGATGGCGGAATTATTCTGACTGCATCTCATAACCCAAAAAAGTGGAATGCATTGAAACTATTAGATAAAAACGGCGAGTTCTTAAATGCTGAAGCAGGCGCTGAAATACTAAAGATCGCTGAAGCTTCAGATTTTGCTTATGCCGAAGTAGACGATTTGGGCGATATACACAAAAATGACGCATATATTGATATTCATATAGACGAAGTTCTGGAACTAGAATTAGTTGATGAAGATGCCATTAGAGCTGCCAAATTTAAAATTGTGGTTGATGGAGTGAATTCAACAGGAGGTATCGCAATTCCAATGCTTTTAGAACGTCTGGGCGTACAAGTTGAAAAACTATTTTGTAATCCTAACGGAGACTTTCCGCATAATCCTGAGCCTTTAAAAGAGCATTTAGGAGACATCTGTAAACTGGTTCCAGAAGAGCGCGCAGATCTAGGAATAGTAGTAGATCCTGATGTAGATCGTTTGGCTTTTATTGATGAAACAGGGGAGATGTTTGGTGAGGAATATACACTTGTTGCTTGTGCAGATTATGTATTGAGCGAGAATCCCGGTAATACGGTTTCTAATTTAAGTTCGTCTAGAGCACTTAGAGATGTTACTCAGAAACACGGCGGCACCTATTATGCGGCGGCTGTAGGAGAGGTAAATGTGGTTACCAAAATGAAAGAAGTAAACGCAGTTATAGGTGGTGAAGGTAATGGTGGAATTATCTACCCTAAATCACATTATGGTCGCGATGCTTTAGTAGGCGTTGCTTTATTTCTAACGCATTTGGCTAAAAAACAGATGAAAGTAAGCGAGCTACGAACAAGTTATCCTGCTTATTTTATGAGCAAGAAAAAAATAGAGCTAACTCCAACTCTAGATGTAGACGGTATATTGAAAAGTATAGCAGAGCGTTATAGCAACGAAGATGTAAATACGATAGACGGAGTTAAAATTGATTTTGAAAACCACTGGGTTCACCTTAGAAAATCGAATACAGAACCTATAATTCGTATTTATACAGAAGCCTCCTCGCAAGTAGAAGCTAATAAAATAGCAGATGATATGATCTCAGAGATCAAAGAAATAGCAGGAATTTAACTTCTTATTTAATCCAATAAAAAAAAACCTTTACCACTCTATTAAGGGCATTTTTTTATTGCACTATTTAGCATGTTTAAAGCGTTTGTGCGTCCAGAGGTAATATTGTGGTGCTTTGTAGATTTGATTTTCCAGATGTTCGGCAAAAGCATCTGTAATATTATAATCAGGTACTGAGTTTGGCTCTTCGGTAATTACTTTAAAAGAAGCTTTGTAAAATCCTCGTTTTACTTTATCTACTGCTAGATAAAGCACCGGCATATTTTCAGATTTTGCGAGTCTTTCTACACCTGTAAAAAACGGAACATTTTGACCTAGAAAATTGGTGCAATATTGATTGCGTCTAGTTTTAGGAGATTGATCAGCAATAAATGCATAGGTAGCCATTTTACCTGCGCGCTGCTGTTTTCTTATAATAAAAGTAGCTTCTTTGTTAGCGAGTAATTTTGAATTCCATTTTTCACGTATATCGTGAATGAGTTTATCAAAATACGGATTTTTTATGCGTTTGTATATTCCGTATCCGCTGTGATCAAAATAAAACTGAAGCGCCGTTAACCATTCATAACTCGCATAATGTCCCATAACAATAAGCGAACTTCGTTGTTCTTTTGCTAGTTTTTCAATGATTGTCAAATCGTCAAATTGAAAACGCTTTTGCAACTCTTCAGCAGAGATAGATATCGATTTTATCATCTCGAGAAACATATCGCACATATGGCGATAAAACTGTTTTTCTATCTTCATTATTTCAGATGCTTCTTTTTCGGGAAATGCCAGTTTCAGGTTTTTTGTAACTGTTTTTCGGCGGTAGCCTACAATGTGATAAGCCAGTACAAAAACAGCATCAGAAACCTTATAAAATAGCCAGAACGGAAGTTTTGAGATCAACCACAAAAGCGGGTAAACCAACCAAAAGATTAGCCATTGCATAAAGCTTAATTTTTAAATTATTCGGCAAATAAGCATATAAAAAGTGAAATTTTGAAAACATTATTGCTCCTCAAAAGCCTTTACGTTTTAGATGCTCTTAGTGCGCAAATATAGGTATATTTGACCCCAAAATTAGAGCTTTTATGGGTGATTTAAATTTAATAACCGTTGTTGTTATTGGTATCAATGTATTGATCTCAATGAAGGGTTTTAATGATTATTCTTTTTTTGAAAAATATAAGTTTAATACAGGCGCAGTACGCAGGGGCGAACAAATACGTATTCTTTCTTCTGGTTTCTTACATGTGAGTACCTCTCACTTGTTTTTTAATATGTTAACCCTTTATTTTTTTGCTCCAATTGTTATTACTCTTTTAGGGAATTGGGAATTTGTAGTTATTTATTTAGGGAGTTTAATTCTGGGGAATTTACTTTCTTACTATTTTCATAAGGATGAATATCACTATACGGCGGTAGGAGCCAGTGGTGCAGTATCTGGAATCTTATATTCAGCTATTTTACTTAATCCAGATATGAGCTTGTATATGTTCTTTATTCCTGTGCCAATTCCGGCATATATCTTTGGAATAGGATATTTATTGTATTCGATTTACGGAATGCGTGCTAATAATGACAATATAGGTCACGATGCACATTTTGGCGGGGCAGTAGGCGGTTATGTTATTACTTTGTTAATGGCTCCGGTGTTGCTTCAGATTAACACCTTGATGGTAGGTCTTTTAGCAATTCCTATCGTGATTTTATTTGTGCTCAGCAAAACCGGTAAGCTATAATGGCACGCCTCTTGCTTTTGTATTAGAAAATAAAACAACTATTATGAAATCTATTTTAATTCTTGCAATTACCGCTATGTCAACTATGGCACATGCACAGCAAATTCAACCAACAGTAAGTGTAACAGGAGAAGGTAAGGTTATTGCCGTGCCTGACGAAGTTACTATACGTATGGGTGTTCAAACCGAAGGAAAAGACGCTAAAACCGTAAAATCTGAAAATGATGCTAGTGTAGATAAAGTGCTTGATTATTTATTGAAAATGAATATTTCTCAGAATCAGGTACAAACAGAATATGTGAATCTGAATAAGAACTACGACTATAATACAAAAACTTATAACTATATAGCGAGTCAGACCATTTCAGTAAAACTGAAAGATTTGTCAAAATATGATAACATCATGTCTGGCCTTGTATCTTCTGGTATTAATACGATAAATGGTGTTGATTTTTCTTCTTCTAAAATGGAAGCATATGAGGCTGAAGCACGTAAGAAAGCAGTAGCAAATGCTAAAGAGAAAGCAAAAGAATATGCTGGCGTACTTGGCCAAAATATAGGCAAAGCTTTATTGATTGCAGAGCAGGGTACCAGTTCACCACAACCTCAGCCTATGTATAAAATGGCAATGGCAGAAATGGATTCAACTCAGCGAACATTAGCTCCGGGTGAATTAACAATCACTTCTAAAATTCAGGTAAGTTTTGAACTTTTAGACTAATGAACATTTAACTTGGCGTTTGCCAAAAACTTGATAAAGGGCTTATAAATTACGTTTATAAGTCCTTCTTCTTTTGTGTAAAACGTGATCATATTTTTTCCAAAGCTGTTGTATAGCTTTGTTTTCTTCCAACTCAGGGTTTGTTTCAACTTGCGTAATTCCGTTAGCAGAAAATAAGTCTTGCATCGCTTGAAATATAACAGCTGTTACTCCTTTTCCTTGATATTCAGGATCAATACCTATCAGGTAAAAAGCTGCAGTATCATTTTGTTTACGGGCTTTTAAAAGATGTATAAAACCAAAAGGCCATAAACTTCCATTAGCTTTTTTAAGCGCTTTACTAAATGAAGGCATTGTGATTGCAAAGGCAATTAATTTTCCTTCAACATTCTCAATACATTTTATATAATGCGGATTGATATACTTAATGTATTTATCCTTATAGTGATCGATCTGGTATTGCTGAATAGGAACAAATGTACTGAGATCGTTATAGGTTTTATTAAGTAACCCAAACATATCATCTACATAAGGCAAAATCTCTTTACTGTTGTTAAAATGTATCAATTTTAGTTTGTAACGCTCAGTAATTATTCGAGCAAACTTTTCTACTTTTTCAGGAGATTTTTTGGGAATCTGAATTTTATATTCTACCCATTCTGAAGCTTTCTCAAAGTTTAGCTTTTCAAAATGCTCTTTATAATAAGGGTGGTTATACCATGTGATCATGGTATTGAGATACTCAAAACCTTCTACGAGCATCCCGGCTTTTTCCATATTGCTAAAACCTACAGGACCTTCAATCCAGTTAAGGTCATTAGCTCTTCCTATTTCTTCAATCTGGGCAATCATGGCTTTGGTAACCTCAAGGTCATCAATAGCATCAAACCAGCCAAAACGCATTTTTGGTTTACCCTGCTCATTAATTTCAATGTGGTTAATGATAGCTGCAATACGTCCCACAGTCTTGTTTCCTTTAAAAGCCAGGAAAAAGCGTGCTTCGGCATTTTTAAAAACAGGATTCTTTTCAGGATCCATGCTTTCGAGTTCGTCATTAACTAATGGCGGAACCCAGTTTGTGCTTTTATCATATAGTGAGAACGGGAATTTGACAAATTGTGTCAATTCCTGTTTCGTTTTCATTTCCTTAATTGTAATCATTCTGCTCGAGTAATATAGCTTGTAAAGGTAACCGTATTTTTATTTCTGCGGAAGTAACTCGTCGTTACTATGAAAATCAAGACGGTAAGAAAGACCTAGTCCCAGTTGTTGGCGATTTGGTGTTTCTTTAAAATTAATTAATGCACTTATATCTACCTGTAAATCTTTGGTGATTAGATAAGCTCCACCAAACCGGAATAAATCATCAGCATAAATATCACTCATAATAACTTGAAATTCTGCAAATGCAGCAATTTTTGGGTTAAAGGAATGTGTCATTGTAGTTATCCAGGCTTTGGTAGGATAATCGGTTAAAAACTGGTCGTATATAAAATTATTAACCCAAACCCAGCGACCCCAATTGTGTTGTGTAATGGCCACGACCTTAGGTGTAAAGCCAGACTGACTTTCTGGTAAAAAAGGGTTGTTATCCTCATACACATAGTTAGCGCCAGAATAAATGGACACAGCGGGTATTAAGGTACGCCACTTAAAAGCTCTGTTTGCGTGATAACTGTAAACATTTATTTTTTCTTCGTAGTTTTTATAAGGATCGTACAATAAATATTTTACACCTGCAGTAACGATAGGGAAGCCGCTATGACTATATGGTTCATTTGCTCCTGAAGTTTGAGTAATCTCCTCATATAAATATGATCCACTAAGGTTAAATTCTAATTGCTCTTTTATAGCTCCATATCTAAACTGAAATTCACCACCAATATTATCAGTTTCAGTATTTAAAAGATTATGAGATTCTTTTCCCATTATAGCGCCTACTTCTGCCTGAAAAACACCACGACCTACCGCAAAAGCACCTTGAGATTGGCCGGGGCGATTGGAGTTGAGTGTTTCAGTGTACTGAGATTTAGCCTGTTGCGTGCAAAAGCACAGCAAGAAGGTTAAACTAAAAATCAATTTAGCTGGCATAATCCTGAAATATTTAGGTTTAAAGTTTAGGTGATAAAATTCCTAATCAGACAAACATAGTGTAAAAATAAGAGATAGCCTAAAGATAGAAATAGAACCCTAAGATTTGGTTTTTATTCTTTTTTTAAGGCTAAAAAGAAGCTTAATGGTTAATTTTGTTTCAAATACCATACTGATGAAATTTATACAAACACTTCTCATAATTCTCCTTATATTTTTTGGTTTACGCATTCTTTTTAGACTGTTAGCACCATATATAATGCGTTATATAGCAAAGAAAGCAGGAGAGCGTTTTCAAAATATGGCTCAGGGATACTCTTCTCAAAATCAATCTTCTAAACCTGAAGGAGAGACCGTGATTGACGAAGTTCCCAAACGCGAGCATACTTCAAATAAAAACGTGGGTGAATATATCGATTACGAAGAAATTGACTAATTTCCGCATTCTAGTTTCTAGCAAATATTTATGAATTTTTCTTTTAAAAAAATAGGGCCACACCTCGCTGTGGTTTTGGTTTTTATAGTAACGGCATTGCTTTATTTTAGTCCGGTGCTTTCTGGTAAAAAAATGTTTCAAAGCGATATACAACAATATCGCGGGATGGCTAGAGAGCAAATGGATTTCAGAGAGCAAACAGGAGAAGAACCGTATTGGACTGATGCTGCTTTTGGAGGAATGCCCACCTATCAATTAGGAGCAAAATATCCTTTTAACTGGATAAAAAGTTTAGATCTTAGTATACGTTTTTTACCTAGGCCTGCAGATTATCTTTTCTTATATTTTATAGGGTTTTACATATTGCTACTTGTGCTTAAACTAGATTGGCGCTATGCAGGATTGGGTGCACTGGCTTTTGGTTTTTCAAGTTATCTTATTATAATTCTAGGTGTTGGTCATAATGCAAAAGCACACGCTATTGCCTATATGCCGCTGGTTTTAAGCGGAATCATTCTCACCTTCCGTAAAAAATATATTTGGGGTTTTGTGCTCACCACTATTGCGATGGCTTTAGAAATTGTAGCCAATCACGTGCAAATGACTTATTACCTCATGCTTTTGGTATTGGTTCTAGGTGCAGCCTATCTTATTGATGCGTTTCGTAAAAAAGAGTTACCACATTTCTTTAAGAGTGTGGGTATTTTGATACTTGCTGTTGGTCTTGCAATCGGGACTAACGCTGCAAGTTTAATGGCAACTTCAGAATACAGCGCTTTCAGTACGCGAGGGAAAAGTGAATTAACTATAACTCCAGACGGAAATCCTAAAACTGACGTTGGCGGTTTAGATAAAGCGTATATTAATCAATACAGTTATGGTATTTCTGAATCACTAGACTTGTTTATTGCCGGTTTATACGGAGGATCTAATTCTGAGCCTTATAAAAAAAATAGTGCCTTTACAGAATTTTTAAAAAAACAAGGAGTTCCTGCAACTCAAGTACCTTCAATTTTTGGACAATTTGGTTTGTATTACTGGGGGAGTCAACCCGGTGTTTCTGGTCCGGCTTATCTGGGCGCAGTAATTGTTTTTCTGTTCGTGCTAGGGTTATTTATGGTAAAAGGCAGACTCAAATGGTGGCTTGTCGGTGGTACATTAATTTCTTTATTATTAAGTTTTGGCGGTAATTTATCGTGGTTTACTGACCTGTGGATTGATTATTTCCCACTGTACAACAAATTTCGAGCAGTTACTTCTATACAAGTAATTTTAGAGTTATGTGTTCCGGTTTTAGCAGTTTTTGGATTATATAAAATGCTTCAGAAAACCGAATCTAAAGCCCATAAATTAAACGCTCTTAAGTGGACAACAATAATCACAGGCGGATTATCACTGATTATTCTTCTGTTTAATGGAAGTCTTTTTTCATTTTCCGGTGGAAACGATGCATTTTTCATTCAGAATTATGGAATGGAATTTATAAATGCAATAAAAGAAGACCGAAAAGCGCTTTTAGTAAGCGATACTATAAAGACTTTAGTATTGGTATTAATCGCTGCCGGATTGATTTGGTTTTACTTGAAAAAAAAGGTTTCAGAAAATCAGGTTATTCTTGTAATGGCGATTCTTATTGTTTTTGACTTGGTTCAGGTTGACCGTCGTTATGTGAATACAGAGAATTTTATGGCTGCTCGCATTGTTGAAAAACCTTTTCAGGCAACACATGCAGATCAGCAAATTTTGCAGGATACAACAAAATATCGTGTTTATGAGCAAAGTATAGGTCTTAATGGTGCACGTACGAGTTATTTTCACAGTTCTATAGGAGGTTATCACGGTGCAAAGCCAGCGCGTTTGCAAGATTTGGTTGAGTTCTATTTATATAATGGTAACATCAAACCATTAAACTTACTCAACGTAAAATATATAATTACACAAAATGAAGAAGGGGCAGAGCAAGTACAGATAAATCCACAAGCAAATGGAAATGCATGGTTTGTGCAAAATGTAAAAATAGTAGCTGATGCAGATACCGAAATTCTTTCTTTAGATAGTTTAAATACTAAACAAACTGCAGTAGTTCAAAAACAATTTGCGGATGAGATTTCAGGGAAGATCTTTCCTCAGGATTCTACAGCTTCTATAAAATTGGTTGAGCATCAGCCTAACTACTTGAAGTATCAATCTAATTCTGATATGGATCGTTTAGCTGTTTTTAGCGAAGTGTATTATCCTGATGGTTGGAATGCATATGTTGATGGAAATAAAGCAAAATATTTTAAAGCAGACTATATCTTAAGAGGAATGATGGTTCCTGCGGGAAATCATATTATAGAATTTAAGTTTGAGCCACAAGTTGTGAAAACCGGTAGTAAAATTAGTTTAGCCAGTAATATTCTTCTGGTTTTAGTTATAATAGGGGCTGTGTTTTTTGGTATTAAAAGATCTCAAAACGACTCAGATTCTGAGACAGTTTCTTAATAGGTTTAAAATCTTCAATAATAAAATTTTAGTTCTGTGAAAAAGGCGTTAATCATCTGTTATTATTGGCCTCCTGCAGGAGGTCCCGGAGTTCAGCGCTGGTTAAAATTTGTAAAATACTTAAGAGATTTTAATGTAGAACCTGTGGTTTACGCTCCAGAAAATCCACATTATCCTCTACAAGATTCGAGCTTAGAGAATGAGATTCCAAAAGGGATTGAAATCATCAAAAAACCTATCTTAGAACCTTACGGTCTAGCAAAATTATTTTCAAAAGAAAGTACGCGTCAAATAAGCTCTGGAATAATAAAATCAAATACTAAACAGAGTTTTCTTCAGAAGCTGATGCTTTTTGTGAGAGGAAATCTTTTTGTTCCTGATGCTCGAAAGTGGTGGGTAAAACCTTCGGTTAACTACTTGTCAAGCTATTTAAAAAAGAATCCGGTAGATATCATTATCACAACTGGTCCACCGCATAGTTTGCATTTAATAGGTTTAGGTTTGAAAAAGCAAACTAACTTGCCTTGGCTGGCAGATTTTAGGGATCCTTGGACAACTATCGGTTATCAAAAAAAATTAAAACTTACAAACTGGGCTATTAAGAAACACGCTAACCTAGAGTTTGAAGTTTTAACTAAGGCAGATCATATACTTGTGACTAGTCCTACCACACAGTCTGATTTTGAAAAAACGACAAGTACACCTATACGTTGTATAACGAACGGTTTTGATGATGAAGATATGCCGAAAACAAGGTTAGATACTGCTTTTACGTTAGCTCATATTGGGTCTTTACTAGAAGATAGAAATCCTAAAATTTTGTGGGATGTACTTCAGGAATTAGTCACAGAATTACCTGAATTTTCAAAAGATTTAAAAATTGAATTGACAGGTAGAGTAGGAGCCTCAGTAATAGATTCGATTAAAGAGAGGGATTTAGGTGATAATTTATCACTTCCCGGTTATATAGGTCATTCAGAAGCTTTACAAAAACAACATAGTGCTCAGCTGCTACTTTTGATAGAAATAGATTCTCAGGAAACCGAAGCAATTATTCCAGGAAAACTATTTGAATATTTGGCGGCTAGAAGACCTATACTTGCAATAGGACCAAAGCATTCTGATATTGATTCAATTTTAGAGAAATCAGAAGGCGGAGTTTATTTTAATTATCAGCAAAAACAAGAATTAAAAAAACTAATTAAAACAAAGTATGAGCGTTTTAAAAGTATCGGAATTCCATCAACAATTGGGAATGTTGACGAGTATTCCAGAAAGAATTTAACTAAAGATCTGGCCCAACTTATATATTCAATCTAATATTAATATGGGCATTGTTGCTTCACAATCCTTTAAAAATTTAATCACAACCTATCTGGGTTTTGGTATAGGAGCGTTGAATACGCTCGTGCTATACGTGCATTTTTTTAAAGACGAATACTACGGCTTGGTAGGTTTTCTATTGAGTGCTGCTACATTAGCAATGCCATTTGTAGCTTTGGGAGTGCAAAACACGATGATTAAGTTTTATTCATCTTATAGCGGGCGTAAGCAAGATGATTTCCTGTCGTTTATGCTGGTTATGCCAATGGCAGTTTTGATTCCTATTTCTATTGGTGTTTCAATTTTCTACGATCAACTGGTTGACTTTTTAGCCTCTAAAAACGAAATAGTACGTCCTTATGTATTTCTTATAGGAATTATTGCTTTTGCAATGGCTTATTTTGAAATCAGTTATGCCTGGTCAAAAACACAATTGCAAAGTGTTTTTGGCAATATGATGAATGAAGTTTTTCATCGTTTAGGTATTATGATTTTGTTGATTCTATTTGCTTTTAAATTACTTACTACCGAAGGTTTTTTATATGGGGTTGCTGTCGTTTATCTTTTGAGAATGGTGATAATGATGAGTTATGCGTTTAAATTACGCAGACCTCGTTTACGGATTTCGATTCCTCAAGAATGGAGTTCTATTTTAAAATATAGTGCATTGATCATTATTGCAGGCTCAATAGCGGTAATGATTCTTGAAATAGACATGTTTATGTTAGGAAAACTCGTGCCTATTGAAAATGTAGCCTATTATTCTGTTGGAATATATATTGCTGCAGTTATAGCAGTTCCTGCGAGAGCAATGCATCAAATTATATACCCACTAACTGCAAATTATTTGAATGAAAGACGATTCATAGAACTTAAAGATTTATATAAAAAGAGTTCTATAACGCTTTACGCAATTTCTGGTTTGATTTTTCTTTTAATCATTTGCAACATTCAAAGTTTATATTTATTACTTGATCCTGCTTATAGTAAGGGGTTGTATGTAGTACTTCTAATTTCTTTGGCAAAGTTGGTAGACAATCTAATGGGAAATAATAATGCAATTTTATACAATAGCGATTATTACCGGCTTGTATTAGTCTTAGGAGTAATCCTTGTTGTTGTTGCTGTGAGTCTCAATCTAATATTTATACCAAAACTAGGAATTAACGGAGCGGCTATAGCTACATTTATGGCTTCAGTTGTTTATGCTTTCTCAAAAATAGTGGTTGTATTTAAAAAATTTAAGATGCATCCTTTTACTAAGGAAACACTTTTTTTAACCAGTATTCTTGGGGCATTAGGATTGGGGTTTTTCTTTTGGGATTTTGAGTGGCATCCTATAGTGTCTATAGGAGTGAAGTCTATTATTTTAAGCTTGGCTTATTTGATAATTGTTTACAAACTGAATATCTCTAATGAAATCAATAATTGGTTAAACCTATACCTATTAAGGAGAAAATCCCGACCTGAATAAAATCAAGTGCGGGACCTTCCAACTAACCAACCAAAGCGTTTATATTTTAATTACCTCTTCTTGATCTTGAGCTGTCTCTAGATGTTGTTGAAGAAGCATTTTTTTGAGTACTTCTATTAGTTCTTGCAGCATTACTACTGCGCGATGTTTGTGAGCGTTGTTGTACGCTACGTTGCGGACTTGCAGCTCTTTTTGCTACAGTTCGCTGAGCGCTTTGTACTTTACGCTGACTACTAGAATTACGTTGTGCAACTGAGCGTTGTGTATTAGCTTTTCTAGGAGTTGCAATATTACGATTATTTGAGCTTCTTTGAGCAACAGAACGTTGTTGATTTGCTCTTTTTATCGTGTTATTTCGACTAGAATTGCTAGTTCTTGCATTTTTAACCGAATTTCTTGCAGAATTAGTAGCGCGCTCTGAATTTTGAGAGCGACTTGTAACCCTTGTATTTCTGTTTACAGTATTATTAGATCTATTATTGATAATAGCATTGTTATTACTAGACCTTCTTTGAGTAGTATTCGCACTGCGAGCTTGTCTAGAATTGCTGTTGCTTCTACTAGTTCTATTTGCTATAGTTTTACGACTAGAGCTTGATCTGCCAGAATAATTTCTCGTATTATGAGCCTGAGCTCTTGCTCTGGAATAGCTACCGCGTCTAGCATTGTTGTGTGCAACACGACCTTTTGGTCTTTTAAAATCATGATATGCGTTTCTGTATCCATTACGATATCCTTGGGTATAGTGACTTCTATGATAAGCATAATCATAACGTACAGGACGATAGTATCTTCTATAGGGTGTGTTATAAACTAAACATCTGTCAAAAAATGGTCTATAAAAGAAGTTGTGATATGGATGATATACATATCTTCTGTTGTATATGTTGATATAACCAGTCACGTGTGAAAAACGAGCACCACTATAATATATATTTAAGCCACCAACATTGACGATTCTATTATTTCTATAATTTATATAGACATTTCCTGCTTGGGTGATTCTACCCCAATTATCATAATAGATGGGTACACTTTCAACTTGAATTACAGCACCATAATCATCATATTGTACATATGGATCATAATTGTAACCTGAGTTATAGCTAATATTTACAGGACCTGCATTTACGTTCACATTAACGCCTTGAGCAACCTGTGGTAAAACGAAATCAAATTCTCCATCTGGATAAACCGAAAATTCAACACCATCTTCTACAAAAATATAACGGCTACCGTCATAGTATCTATTAATTGAGGTATCATCCAAGGTTTCTGCAGTTGCAGGACCTAGGCCTGTTAACAGGCCAACAAAAAGATAAATTAGATTTTTCATAAGTTCTAGATTTAGATTGTTTGTACTCTTTTTTAATAATTTTGGATGGTACACTGTTATAAGTACAAGTAGTGTGCCATAAATTGAAAAGGGTTACCAGAAACAGGTGTAACAATATCTAGAATTTTGACACTAATATTGTGAACAATCAAAAAACCAATACATTATGATGCTTAGAGAAGATAGGAATTTATTAGTAGTTGCTCATTTGAGTCAACTATTAGATTTTGTAACCGGGGTAGGAGGGTTTATCGTTCCGTTAATTTTATGGTTAACTCAGAAAGATAAAGTGATGCAAATGGATGAACACGGAAAGCAGATAATCAATTTTCAGATAAGTATTTTTATTTATTCAATACTATGTATACCTCTTATTTTGCTGTTAGGTCTTGGGATACTAGGGTTTATTGTGCTGGGAATTTTGGTATTAATATTTCCTATAATCAATGCTATCAAGGCTTCTAACGGAGAACCTACTTATTATCCTTTAAGTATTCAGTTTTTGAAATAATTTTGAAATGATATTCATAAAAAAAGCCCTGCAATAGTGCAGGGCTTTTAATTTATATATGGTTGAATTTATTCTTCATCTTCACCATTATAATAAGCAGCAGTACCATGCTCGTGTACATCTAAGCCTTCTATTTCTTCTTTTTCAGAAACACGTAGACCTATAGTTTTCTTCACTATAAATAATACTATGAAAGAAGCTAACACGGCCCAGCCTATCATAGAGATAGATCCTAAGAATTGAACACCAAGTTGACCAAAGCCACCTCCATAAAGAACACCACCTTCAGTAGCAAAAACACCTACTAAAACAGTACCTAAGAAACCACACACACCGTGTACGGATACAGCTCCTACAGGATCATCAATCTTAAGTTTCTTGTCAATGAATTCAATAGATAATACAACTACAATACCACAGATAAAACCTATAGCAAGTGCTCCAAATGCATCAACATTACCACAACCAGCGGTAATACCTACAAGACCGGCTAAAGCACCATTAAGAGTCATAGAAATGTCTGGTTTTCCGTAACGCATCCAAGTTAAAAAGAGTGCAGTAACAGCTCCTATTGCAGCAGCAATATTTGTGTTTATTATAACTTTTCCTACTGCGATTGAATTTTCGCCACCAAAAGCTAATTGTGATCCACCGTTGAAACCGAACCAACCTAACCAAAGGATGAATACACCAAGTGCTCCTAATAGTAAGTTGTGTCCTCTAATTACATTTACTTCTCCGTTAGGACCATATTTTCCTATTCTAGGGCCAACTAATTTTGCAGCAACTAAAGCGGCAAAACCACCTACAGCGTGTACAATTGTTGAACCTGCAAAGTCAATAAATCCAAGATTGTTTAACCAAGCCTGATCATCAAAAGGCCATAACCAACTACCTGAAACCGGGTAGATGAATGTAGTTAACACAGCAGAGATAATTAAATAAGAAGAAAACTTGAATCGTCCTGCAACTGCTCCAGAAACAATAGTTGCTGCTGTAGCACAGAATACTGTTTGAAAAAACAGGTTGTGCCAATCATCTTGATTGAAAAAAGCGAGTTCTGCAGGGTTTCTCATAAAACCACCAAGTATAGATTCTCCACCATACATAATAGAGTAACCTACTACCCAGAACATTAATGATCCAATAGCAAGATCCATTATGTTTTTCATAATAATGTTACCGGCGTTTTTAGCACTTGTAAAACCGGTTTCAACTAAGGTGAAACCTGCTTGCATAAAGAATACTAAGATAGCAGCTATGATGATCCAAAGAATACCCAAATCTGCATTAATAGCATCTACAGCAGTCTGAACAGCATCTGCTGGTTCTTGTAATAACATATAAGCCATAAAATTCATTTGTATAGATTAATTAGTTTTAGTTTAAAGTATCTGGCCCTTTTTTGCCCGTTCTTACTCGGTAAGCTTCCTGTACCTCAGAGACAAATATTTTGCCATCTCCAACTTCTCCAGTAGCGCCTGAGTCAAGAATTGCAGCAATTGTAGCCTGTTCAAAATCATCATTTACAACAATTGACAAATATCTTCGCTGTATATCACTGGTACTATAAGATACACCACGATATACGTGACCGTGTTTCTCATTTCCAAGGCCGGTTACATCCCAATAGGAGAAAAAGTTTACCCCTTTTTCATGTAAAGCCTTTTTAACAGCTGAGAATTTTGATTTTCTAATAATTGCTTCAATTTTTTTCATTGTAAAAATTTAGTTTAGGTTAAAATGAATATACGGCTGCAAGTAAGAAAGAACCTAAGCTACCTGTGAAAGTAGGAGTTCCGTCATACGAGTCAAGAAATACATCTTCACTTGCAGAATCTAATCTAAATTCGGGAATAATTGTTAAAGGACCAACTTTTGCATTACCAGATAAAGTAACCGCA
>Ga0207888_100161_pt1 | contig 40861 bp, 48 predicted proteins | sample LinPmetageLP43_FD_184055 | JGI IMG/M metagenome (GOLD analysis project Ga0207888, IMG submission 184055) | Marine viral communities from the Pacific Ocean - LP-43 (SPAdes) | ecosystem: Environmental > Aquatic > Marine > Oceanic | place: Pacific Ocean | collected 2010-08-27
TAATGATTTCTTTAGCCGCTTTAATAATGGCGTCAGCCTGTTCCTTTTCTAACTGACCGATTTTAGCGTTTGCTCCGGCCGCACTCGCTTTAACCATTGCGATGGCTTGTATTAGCTGAGTGGGTAAAGTTAACCCGCTGATGGAAAAGTTATCAACGGCGCGTTGAGTTTGTGCAGCATAAAGTGCTTTTGAGGGGACTTTGACCTCGCCCATACTGTCTTTCTCTGTGCGATAATCCTGACTCATGAATATCCCTCCTGTCATAAGCTTAAGAGTAAAAGCTTCGTATCGAAACTAGTATGTCGACACTGAGTATTTCAAATACCAATAATGAACCATAGTGGATCATTAATACGTACTCCAATCATAGCGCAGTTTCGTTTTTTCGGTTACGGTTGACTGATGTGCGCCCAATGGTAATTTTGTGGAGGATCCTGTGTGAAGCGATTTTTTGTTGGTGTTTTTTTCATGGTATCTGCGGTTCAAAACGTGGTTGCAGATACCGTAACGGTTGAGGTTGTGGCCGCAGATGGTCAGCCGTTGGTAAATGCTGCACTATTAATTGAGAGGGAAAAGCCGTCTGTCAAAGTGCCTGGGCAGTCGGCGGTAGTTGATCAGGTGGACAAGCAGTTTACGCCCACGGTTAGCGCAGTAGAGCCTGGGACTGACGTTGTTTTTCCTAACAGTGATAACATTCGACACCATGTTTACTCTTTCTCTGCGGCTAAGAATTTTGAGTTAAAACTTTATTCCGATAAAGAAAAGCCAAGTGTTAATTTTGATAAAGCTGGCATAGTGACTCTCGGGTGCAATATTCACGACCAGATGGTTGCCTATGTGTTGGTAAGTGACGAATATGATGTTGCTGTAACGAATGAACAAGGTATTGCGGAGCTTAATCTGGAAGAAAGAGAACCGCCCGCTGAAATCAAGGTTTGGCATTATTGGATGGGGGACGAATTGTCTAAAGCACAGAGCGTGCAATTAGCCTCAGATTCAGGGAAGCTAACCGCGCAGGTGCAAGTATCACCGCCGGTGCAGAAAGATAAAGAGCCGTCGCGGCTGGAACAGCGCTTTAATCGTAGAGGGAATTGATGATAACACGGTTCAGAACCCGTTTAGTTCTCATCCTTGCAGGGCTTGTAGCTGGCGCTTTGTTGGTTGCGTTAGCTGCAGTTTGGGTCGCTACAGAGAATCAGTTAGGCCGCTCCATTGAACGTGAGCTTAGTGTCAGTGAAAGAGTCTTCCGGGAGCTTCTGGATAGCCGTAGCGCTCAGTTGTTGCAAGCGGCAGAAGTTCTTACCGATGATTTTGGGTTTAAACGCGCGGTGGCTTCAAAAGATCGGGAAACCATAGTGTCAGCTTTGGTCAATTACGGTGAGCGCATTGAAGCTGAGTTGATGGTGCTGCAAACTCCCGAGGGCGAAGAAATAGCATCATCTCATGCTTTTGATAAGCTACGCATTAGCCATAGTGGGGCAGGCTCGAACAGTGAACTGGCGGTTGTCGAAGGAGAACTGTTTCAACTGGTTACAGTACCGGTTAATGCTCCAAATCTTATTGCCTGGGCAACCTTAGGTTTTAAAGTGGATTCGGGGTTAGCAGAAGAGTTAAAAAACCTGGCTAATGCCGATATCACCCTGTGGCTGGAGAACTCGGGAAAAGTCATTGCTTCCAGTCTGGAGGCCCGACAAGTGTCCTCGTTTGCAAAAGCCCTGAACAAAGACGGTCATACTCTTGATAACTGGCTGTTAAGCCAGGAACTGGCGGGGAGTGAAGTGGTGCTTGATGCCGGTTCCGATGACGCCGTTCATGTGGCATTGACAACGTCACTTGAAACGGCGGCCGCCGAGTTCACACGGCTGCATTGGCAAATTGCTTTAATTGCAATTGTCGCTCTGGTTATAGCTATGCTTTTAGCGGCGATTATAGCCCGAGGGGTTTCCCGTCCGTTACAGCAGTTATCGGGAGCGGCTAGGAAATTACAGCAAGGCGACTACAGCGAATCCGAGTTGTCGCTGAACGACGATGAGTTCGGAGAGCTGGCGAATACCTTTGGCAGCATGCGCAAGGCTATTTCCGAACGTGAACAAAGAATTTCTTATCAGGCATCTCATGACCATTTAACAGATTTGCCGAATCGCTCATTTTTCCGTGAGCAGTTGCAATACCGTTTAGATGAGAATACCAGCTCCGGGTGTCTTTTATTGTTGAATATTCATCAATTCAGAGTTCTCAATGACAGTGTGGGTCAGGAAATTGGTGATGACATCCTGCATCAGTTATCTGTTCGGCTGAAGTGGTGTTGTGGTAAAGCTGAGTTATTGGCTCGAATTGGCGGTGACGAATTTGCTGTTCTATACGCTTCTGATAAATCCACATTCGACCTCGATGGTAAAATTAAAGAGCTTCACTCTTTTCTCGATACGCCCTTTAAAGTTGGCGACAGTGATTATCGTCTGGCCTTTAATGTCGGTGTTGTTTATTTTCCTGAGCAGGGCAATGAAGTCGATTTACTTATTCGTCGTGCGCAAGTCAGTGTGCAGCAGTCCAAGCTCCAGAAAAGCTTTTATGTTGAATATAAGAGTGGGTTGGACGAACAATACATGCGCCGCCTGCAAATTATTGAGTCACTTAAAGATGCGGTAGCGGATCAGGAGCTACATCTTGTACTGCAACCTAAAATTAATTGCCAGACGGGTTCAGTCGTGGGGGCTGAGGTATTGTTGAGATGGCAAAGTGATAAGCTCGGATTTGTCGGACCGGATGAATTTATTCCGTTAGCAGAGCAATCCGGAGCCATTACAGAGTTGACCAACTGGGTGTGCAGAGAGTCGGCCAAACTGCTTCAGAGCTGGCATGAGCAGGGGCGAACTTTAAAATTGAGCATCAATTTGTCAACCGTCGACTTATTGAGCGACGCCTTACCCTTGCTGTTTGAACAACTCATTATTGATTTTCCTGAGTTGCCAAAATTACTGGTACTGGAAATTACAGAAAGTGCGGTAATGAAAGACCCGGAAAAAGCCATTGCCCGGCTGGAAACATTGAAGCGTCTTGGGTTTTCAATATCAATTGATGACTACGGTACCGGGCATTCCTCATTGGCACAATTGCGCCGTTTACCAGTAGAGGAATTGAAAGTAGACCGGGCCTTTGTGCAGCATTTGAGCGAGGAGTCTAAGGACAAATCTATTGTTCGTTCAACCATACACTTAGCTCACGAGTTAGGTCTTCGTGTCGTTGCAGAAGGTGTGGAAAATGAGGATAGCTGGAGAGTGTTGCAGTCGATGCATTGCGATGAGTTGCAAGGCTATTTCTTTAGCAAACCCTTACCAATTTCAGGCTTTATAGATTACTTAAATAACCATGAAACCAATGGATGATAACGAATGATGAACAAGTGTTTATATGGCGGCGGTTTTTTGCTGACCTGTGCTCTAGCTTTAACCCCGCCTGCAGCAGCGGATCAGGGAGCCCGATTACTAGCGACCGGTGGTACCAGTAGTCTTGAAGGCTCTGGCGGCGGAGGCATAGTGCCCTGGGCTACGTTAAGCAGTTATGCCGGTGAAGGCCAATTTGGCGCGACGGTTAACTTAAGTGAAGTTTCAGTTGATGATTTCCGCTTAAGTGTTCAGGGCACCAGTTTGAGCTGGAACAACCGTATTGAGCTTTCGTATGCTGAACAAACCTTTGATCTCTCCACTATTGGCGGCGAATTGAGCCAAAGCATTGTTGGTGCAAAAGTACGTTTGGCAGGAGACTTAATTTATGGTCGCCTACCGCAAATAAGCCTGGGTTTACAACATAAGAAGAACAACGATTATGAGTTGCCAGCGGCGGTAGGCTCTCAGGATGACAGTGGCACCGACTGGTATGTCAGTGCGGCAAAAGCCTGGCTAGACGGGCCTTTCCACCGTACCTGGGTTGCTAATCTGACTTTGCGTTCAAGTAAAGCTAACCAATTGGGCTTACTGGGCTTTGGCGGCGATAAAGAAGATGGCCGCGAGTGGTTGGCTGAAGCTTCCGTAGCTGCGTTTATTAATCGTTATTGGGCTGTAGGCGTTGAGTACCGACAGAAACCGGACAACTTAAGTTTTGCTCAAGAGCAGGACTGGAAAGATCTTTTTCTTGCTTATTTCCCGAATAAACATGTATCGGTTGTTGGAGCCTACACCGATCTGGGCTCAATTGCCGGCCTGGACGATCAAACGGGTTGGTATTTATCGGTTCAGGCGACCTTTTAAGGAGAGACTATGAAAACTGTTTTGTTATTGGCGGCCTTGTTGTTTTCGCCGCTTAGCTTTGCTCAGAGTCTGTATCAGCAACTGGGTGAGCAGCAGGGCATAGAGACTATCGTCGAAGAAATGCTCTATCGGGTGGGTGGTGATGAGCGTATTGCGCATCATTTTGATGGTGTTGATATTATGCGTGTGCACAAACTCATCAGTGAACAAGTGTGTGACTTAAGTGGCGGTCCTTGTGATTACAGTGGCGAGGATATGAAAACTTCCCATCGTAATATGGGAGTCGACAATGCGGATTTTAACGCTTTAGTCGAACACTTGATTGCTGCAATGGAAAAAGAGGATGTGCCGGTTTCAGCGCAGAATCAGTTATTGGGCGTGCTGGCGCCAATGCATGGCGATATTGTTGAAGAGTAATGAGGGAAAAAGTGGCTCGCTGAGAGCGAGCCACTAATCGGTATTTAAACGTTAAAGCGGAAGTGAATGACATCGCCGTCTTTCACAATGTACTCTTTCCCTTCCAGACGCCATTTCCCGGCATCTTTTGCGCCTTGTTCACCGTTGTTAGCTATATAGTCGTCATAACCAACAATCTCGGCACGAATAAAGCCTTTTTCAAAGTCAGTATGAATGCGTCCGGCTGCCTGCGGTGCAGTTGAACCCACTTTAACTGTCCAGGCGCGAACTTCTTTTACGCCAGCAGTGAAGTAAGTGTGCAGGTTTAGTAGTTCATAGCCGCCACGAATAACGCGGTTAAGCCCCGGTTCGTCCTGACCCAGCTCGCTTAAAAACTCTTCTTTATCGGCTTCGTCCAGCTCGGCAATTTCTGATTCAATAGCGGCACATACCGGAACGACTACCGCATTCTCGGTTGCGGCAATTTCACGAACTTTGTCAAGATGTGGGTTATTTTCAAAGCCGTCTTCGTTGACATTAGCAATGTACATAGTCGGCTTTAAAGTCAGCAAGTTGTATGAACGAATAGTGGCACGCTCATCTTTGCTTAGCTCAACAGAACGAGCCATTTGGCCTTCGTCCAGTGCCGGTTTCAGCTTTTCCAGCACGGCGATTTCGGCTTTAGCTTGTGAATCTCCACCTTTTGCTTTTTTACTTAAACGGTATAGAGACTTATCAACCGAGTCTAAATCGGCTAATGCCAGCTCGGTGTTAATGGTGTCAATGTCATCGGCAGGGTCGATACCACCGCTGACATGCACTATGTTGTCGTCTTCAAAACAGCGAACAACATGGCCAATAGCGTCAGTTTCACGAATGTTTGCTAAAAACTGGTTACCTAAGCCTTCGCCTTTTGAAGCACCTTTAACTAACCCGGCGATATCCACAAACTCCATGGTTGTTGGAATGACTCGTTCCGGGTTAACAATAGCGGCTAGTTTATCAAGGCGAGGGTCAGGAACAGGCACAACGCCAGTGTTTGGTTCGATGGTACAAAATGGAAAGTTTGCAGCTTCAATGCCTGCTTTGGTCAGTGCGTTGAAGAGAGTGGATTTACCTACGTTAGGTAAACCAACGATACCACATCGAAATCCCATGAGAGTTTAGCCTTTCTGTTCAGGGCGGTAGCTATGCAGGCGCTGCAACGCAGTTCCCCAGCCTTCCGCCATTAATGTGTCGATACTGCGGCTGGCTTCATCGATACAGTCATCAATAAGCCGCTGTTCATTTGCTGAAGCTTTGCCTAAGACAAAGCCAGTTACCTTCGTTTTATCGCCCGGGTGGCCAATACCAATGCGTAACCGCATAAAGTCCTGGCTGCCTGTCTGGGCAATAATGTCTTTAATTCCGTTATGCCCGCCGGCACCTCCGCCTTTTTTAAATTTAGCAACGCCGGGTGGTAAATCGAGCTCATCGTATGCCACTAAAATTTCGTTAGCCGGTATTTTATAAAAGTTAGCCAGAGCCGCAACAGAGAAGCCACTACGGTTCATAAAATTTTGTGGTAATACAATACGCAGGTCATGAGCGCCTTGTTGCCAGCGTCCAATAAGAGCTTTGCTTTTTGCATCAGGGGAGAGCGTAATCGCGTGGCGTCTGCAAAAGTCATCGACTAACCAGAAACCAGCGTTGTGGCGAGTTCGTTCATACTCGGGGCCCGGATTTCCCAGGCCCACAAGTAGTTTTACTTCAGTTCCCATAACAGGAGACTGACTTATTCTTCGTCAGCGTCTTTGCTGTTTTCAGCAGGAACGTCGCCAGGTGCTACTGTATCTTCTTCGGTCTCTTCTTTCTCGACGCGAGGAGCAGTAATAGACACAACCGCCTGGTCGTGGTCTTCACCTTTGGTCAGTTCAACTAACTCAACGCCTTTAGGCAGTTTTAAGTCAGTTAGGTGAATAGTGTCACCAACGCTGAGTTCAGCAATATCAACTTCCAGATATTCTGGTAAGTCTTTCGGTAATACAGTAATTTCCACGTCGTTCACGTGGTGAACAACTACACCGCCTTCTTCTTTAACGCCCTTAGCAGTTGTTTCATTTAAGAAGTGCAGAGGTAAGTTAGTGTGCAGCTTGTGGCCTTTTTCTACACGCTGGAAATCCAGGTGAGTCAATTTAGGCTTGTACGGGTGACGCTGCATGTCTTTCAGAATTGCCTGATGTTTCTTACCATCAAATTCCAGCGTCAAAATGTGCGAATAAAAGGCTTCGTAGTCGGCCATGTTATTCACTTTGTTGTGGTCTAACGCTAATGCGATTGGCTCGCCCTGACCACCGTATAAAATCGCTGGTACTTTGTCCTCATGACGCAGGCGGCGGCTCGCACCTTTCCCTTTGTCCGTGCGGACGGTAGCTTGGATGTTAAAATCTAATTCAGCCATGATTTGGCCTCTCAATGTTTAAAGTTTTTATTTGTCAGCACTCGCGACCAAGAGCTGACCCAGAAACTTAGAAACCGACAACGAGGCCGGTTTCTAAGGGCGCGCAATACTAGCACTGGGCAGGAATAATTACAACAATCAGTAATCGAACATTGCTGAAATAGATTCTTCATTACTGACTCGGCGCAGTGCTTCTGAAAGCATACCGGACAAGGTTAACTGAGTAACTTTACCCGTGGCTTTCATCGCATCGCTCAGCGGAACACTGTCGGTAACGATAAATTCGTCAATTTCAGAGTCTTTAATGTTTTGCACCGCATTGCCGGAAAATACCGGGTGAGTAGCGTAAGCAAACACACGCTTTGCACCGTGAGACTTCAGTGCTTCTGCGGCTTTGCAAAGCGTTCCGCCAGTATCAATCATGTCATCGACAATAATGCAGTCACGGCCTTTAACATCACCTATTATGTGCATAACCTGCGATACGTTGGCTGACGGACGGCGCTTATCAATGATGGCTAAATCGGTGTCGTCCATAAGCTTGGCAAAAGCACGGGCACGTACAACACCACCAATATCAGGAGAGACTACAACCGGATGGTCGAAGTTTTGCTGACGCATGTGTTCTAACAATACCGGAGTACCAAAAACGTTATCGACAGGTACGTCAAAAAAGCCCTGAATTTGTTCCGCGTGTAAGTCGACAGTCAGTACACGGTCAACACCAACACTGGATAAGAAATCGGCAACAACTTTAGCCGTAATAGGAACACGAGCTGAACGAACGCGACGATCCTGACGAGCGTAACCAAAATAAGGCATCACTGCAGTAATACGACCAGCTGAGGCACGACGTAAAGCGTCCACCATAACAATGAGTTCCATTAAGTTGTCATTGGTGGGGGCACAAGTAGATTGAAGAATAAAGACGTCGGAACCGCGGACGTTTTCATTAATGGCGACGCTAATTTCGCCGTCACTAAAGCGACCAACGGAAGCTTCACCAAGTTTGATATATAGGCGATCGGCGATTTTCTGGGCTAGCTCAGGAGTGGCGTTGCCGGCGAAAAGTTTCATGTCAGGCACAACATACCTCGACTTTTATTGGGTTAATGTCTGGATAAGTGGTGAACGGTTCTGGCCTTGAGCGATAAATGAGCAAAGTTCTTTGGGAACCTGCTGTTGCGCTTCCTTTGCGGCTTGTCTTGTCTCAAATGTTGAAAAAAGACATGCTCCACTGCCAGTGAGCCGAGTCGGGGCGTATTCTAGCAAGGCACGGCGCAACATAGCAACTTCGGTGTGTAGATCGCAGACCACCGGTTCAAACACATTCGCGACTTTTTGCTGTTGCCAGTTTTCCGCGGTAACCGGCGAGCAGTTGCGTTGTAGTTTAGGGTGAGAAAACAGCGCAGCCGTACTGATAGAAACATTGGGTTTAACTACCAAATACCAGGGAGTAGGCGGTGTTATATTAGTGAATACATCGCCGATACCTTCAGCAAAACAGGCATGTCCATGAATAAATACGGGCACATCGGCACCGAGTTTGCGACCTATTGCCTGTAATTCAGTGCTATTTAAATGGCTACCCCAAAGCTGATTCAGCCCCACCAGTGCGGTTGCAGCATTAGATGAACCTCCACCTAGTCCGGCTCCCTGAGGAAGCCTCTTAATTAATTCAATCGAGCAGCCAGGCAGTTGCGTCATGCCTTTTTCTTCATAGGCTTTTTTTAGCGCTGTTAACGCCTTCCAGACTAAATTCTCGTCGCGGGGAATTTGGCTGTTGCAGTCAATTAAATCAAACTGGTTGTCGTAGGTGGTATAGAACTTCAGGGTGTCAGCGTAATCCAGAAATTGAAAAACGGTCTGTAAATTGTGGTACCCGTCGGCGCGGCGCCCAACGATATGCAAAAACAGATTAAGTTTCGCCGGAGCTGGGAGCGTTAAGGTGTTTACTGCCATTCGTTCACTTGCACCTTTATCTGTAGCTCAGGACTTTCCAGGTGGATCTGTTCCGGTAAGGTTACTATTTGTACTTTGTCCTGATCATAGAACCAACTGAGCTGCCAGTTTTGACCCTGATGGAATATCGTCGACTGAGCTAAGGTTCCATCTTTATGATAACTCACAGACTTTAGTGAGCTCGTTTTTCTGCCCAGAACCCAGTTGTGTAACTCTTCAAAGGGAACAGCCGCGCCCAGCAGACGGTATAATAAAGCGTCTGCTGAAGGAGCCCAGCGTTCCTGATCATCGGAGTCAGTTAACAAGGCGCCGCTGTCATCGACGGTCAGCTTAGCCAGTTGGCCTTTTAGCGGGTGAGAAAAACGAATAACCTGTTGGTGAGGCTGGTAGTGCCAGTTAATGTAAAAACTGTCCCTTTCCTTATTTTGCTTTTGAATAACCGCCATGCGGCCACTTAACGACCACTGTTGCAACTGCTCCAGCTTTTGTTGATGAGCGTCAATAATACGTTGATTAACTTCGGTACTGCTTGCTTGCTCTGATGGCGTCGGCAGCGCGCACCCGGTTAACGATGTTATGACAACCAGGTAAACCCAGAATAGTCGGCGTTGAATCATATTTTTCAATTGCTGCAATCGGAATGTAATTAGTTGACCAGAAAGCGCTGTCACTTTCAATGACTAAGGCTTTCACGTACAATCGGGCAACTTAGATTTTGGCCGCGTTGGGATAACGAGTTTCACAGTCAGATGACCATTTCAGCTCTCGGAATTAATCATAAAACCGCATCAGTCGATTTGCGCGAGCAAGTTGCGTTCAGTGCTGAACAGCTTGATGCTGCGCTGCAGGCTGTACGTAATCTTCAAGGTGTTGAAGAAGCCGTCATCGTCTCTACCTGTAACCGAACCGAGCTATATTGCCGGGGTGAAGTGTCTGGCGACTTGCTCCTGGGCTGGTTAACCGGTTTCCACAAATTGGCACCAAATGCGCTGGAAAATCATCATTATCACTTTCAGGGCGAGCAGGCCATTACTCATCTTATGTCGGTTGCCAGTGGTTTAGACTCACTGGTGCTTGGCGAGCCACAAATTCTGGGGCAGGTGAAGCAAGCGTATCAGGCCGCAAAACGTCAGGCCTCGGTGGGCGGTATCCTTGAACGCTTATTTCAGCAAACCTTTCGTGTAGCAAAAACCGTTAGAAATGAAACCGCGGTAGGTCAAAACGCGGTTTCGGTTGCATATGCTGCGGTTTCTATGGCGCGTCATATTTTCGCTAATTTGCAGAAATCGAAGGTGCTGCTGATTGGAGCCGGTGATACTTCCGAGCTGGTTGCTCAGCATTTGAAACAACAAGGCGTAACCGAAATTCTGGTGGCAAACCGGACTCTGCAACGAGCTAGCGAAATGGCTGAACGTGTCGGGGCAACGGCTCACAGCTTGTCTGAGTTATCAGAGTTATTACCGCAGGCCGATATTGTCGTCAGTTCAACCGCCAGTACTTTGCCTATTGTGGGCAAAGGCAGCATTGAAAAAGCACTGAAAAAGCGTCGCCACAGACCCATGCTGTTAATTGATCTGGCTGTGCCGCGGGACATTGAAGAGCAGGTTAATGAACTCGATGACGCTTACCTTTATACAGTTGACGATCTTCAAAGTATTATTAGCGAAAATATTCGTAACCGTGAGCAGGCAGCTCGTGAAGCTCAGGTTATTATTCAGCAGCAAACGAAAGAGTTTAATGACTGGCTGAAATCCCTGAATAGTGTAGAGCTGGTGCGGGAGTACCGTACGCACACAAAAACACTAGCTGACGAGCAGTTAAAAAAAGCATTAGCGCAAATAGAGCAGGGCAAAGACCCGGCCGAAGTGCTGCAACGATTCAGTCACAGGCTGGTGCAGCAGTTAACGCATAAACCGACAAGCTTATTGAAATCTGCCGGCGAAAATAACGACCAATATACGCTGGCCGTTTTGCAACAACTTTGGTCAGAGCCATCCTCTGACTCATCAAAAGGCAAATAAAAACATGTTGAATCCATCCATTGAACGCAAACTAGAAGGGTTAGTTGAGCGTTATCAGGAAGTGCAAGCTTTATTGGGTGAGCCCGATGTGATCAGTGATCAAAACCGTTTTCGCTCATTATCGCGTGAGTACTCTCAATTAGAAGAGGTGGTTGGTTGCTTTGAAGAGTACCGCCAGAATCAGGATGATCAGGCAGCTGCAAAAGATATGGCTGAAGATGATGACGCTGAAATGCGCGAAATGGCGGAAGAAGAGCTAAAAGAGGCAAGAAAAGCCGAAGAAGAGCTGGAAAACCGCCTACAACTTCTGTTGCTGCCTAAAGACCCGAACGATGATCGTTCATGCTATTTGGAAATTCGGGCCGGAGCTGGCGGTGATGAAGCGTCGATATTCGCCGGCGATTTATTCCGTATGTATAGCCGCTACGCTGAAAAAAATGGCTGGAAGGTCAATATTGTCAGTGCCAGTGATGGCGAACACGGCGGTTATAAAGAAATTATTGCTCACATGAGTGGTGATGGTGTTTACGGGCGCATGAAGTTTGAGTCTGGTGGGCATCGGGTGCAGCGTGTTCCTGAAACTGAATCGCAAGGGCGTATTCATACTTCAGCTTGTACCGTTGCCGTGTTACCGGAAATTCCAGAAGCCGAGGCCGTTGAAATTAACCCGGCGGACTTACGTGTCGATACTTACCGCGCCTCGGGTGCTGGTGGTCAGCACGTTAACCGAACCGATTCTGCTATTCGTCTTACCCACATACCAACTGGTGTGGTTGTTGAATGTCAGGAAGAGCGTTCGCAACATAAAAACCGGGCTAAAGCCATGTCGGTTTTACAGGCAAGAATACAACGTCTGGAAGATGAAAAACGTCAGGCAGAAGAAGACAGTACCCGCCGTAATTTGGTAGGAAGTGGTGATCGTTCAGAGCGCATTCGCACTTATAATTACCCGCAAAGCCGGGTAACAGACCACCGCATTAACCTGACGCTGTATCGGTTAGATGAAGTACTTACCGGCGATATCGATTTGATACTGGATGCCATTATTACTGAGCATCAGGCGGATCAACTGGCGGCTCTGTCTGAAGGACAGCAATGACGCTGCAGCAAGCCATAAAATGGGGGCGGGAGCAGTTAGAGCAGAGTGAAGATGCTGCTGCGGATGTTTCTGCCTTACTTTGCTTTGTGCTGGATAAAGAAAAAACTTACCTTATGACCTGGCCGGAAAAGCCGCTGACACAAGAGCAGCAACGGCATTATGAGGAATGTATTTTAGCCCGGCAGAAAGGCAAGCCCGTGGCTCATATCACTGGTCGCCGCGAGTTTTGGTCATTGATGCTTGAAGTAAACGCCAGCACGTTAATTCCCCGTCCCGATACTGAAACGCTGGTTGAAGCGGCGCTTAGTCTTGAGCTTCCTGAAAATGCCCGCGTACTGGATTTAGGCACGGGTACGGGAGCGGTCGCCTTGGCATTAAAGTCGGAACGTCCCGGCTGGCAAGTTTGGGCGTGCGATAAAAGCGGCGATGCGGTGGAACTGGCACGCCGGAATAGTCAGGCTTTAGGCTTAAATGTTGAAATTTTGTGCAGCAACTGGTTTCAATCTGTGCCAAAGTCTCTTAAATTTGACTTGATTTTATCGAACCCTCCATACATTGATGCAGGCGATCCGCACTTGAGTATGGGAGATGTCAGATTTGAGCCCCAGACGGCGTTAATTGCGGAAAATAACGGTTTAGCCGATATAGAGACTATTATAAAAGAAGCCAACAACCATTTAGCAGACCAGGGTTGGTTACTACTTGAGCAGGGATGGCAACAGGCTGATAGCGTTGCAGAGCTACTGTTTAAAAGTGGTTATAAAAAGGTTAACCGTTGGCAGGATTATGCTAGGGTAGACCGAGTTACCGGCGGGAAAAAAGCCAGGGCGGGGAGAGACTAATAATGAGCAATCAGTTTATGTTTGCTGACGAAACCAGCCAGCAAACCACAAAATTACCGACAGAATACTGGAAAATTCTGATTGTCGATGATGAACCAGAGGTGCATGCGGTAACCAAACTGGCACTCAACGACTTTAATTTTTTAGGTCGTGGTTTAAAGTTTTACAGTGCTTTTTCTGGTGAAGAAGCAAAGCGGTTAATTGACGAGCATCCTGACGCAGCTATATTACTGCTGGACGTTGTTATGGAAACCGATGATGCCGGACTGCAGGTAGCGCGTTATATTCGGGAAGAAGCCGACAACCACTTTACTCGTATTATTTTGCGGACAGGGCAGCCGGGTCAGGCACCTGAACGCACGGTTATCGTTAACTACGACATCAACGACTACAAATCCAAAACCGAACTCACTGCACAGAAACTCTTTACTGCAGTAATGTCATCGCTGCGTTCGTACCGCGATATCATGTCCATTGATCAAAGTCGTCACGGGCTTGAGAAAATCATCGCCGCTTCGGCTAATCTTTATGCTCTGCAACCAATGAACAGTTTTGTTGATGGTTTAGTGCAGCAGTTGAGCTGGGTAATCGGCGGTGCCAAACAAACCTTGTATGCTACTTCCAATGAAGACGGCTCATCTTATAAAGTGTTAGCCGCTCATGGAGAAGATTCCGGGGTTTGTGTTGGTCAGACTTTACGTTCGGTTATTCCATCAAAGGCTTTAGCCGAGTTAGAGCATGTTATTGCGAACCATGGTTCGTATTATGGTGACGACTTCGTATTGTTATACTGCCGAAGTCATTGCCGGTCGCACGGCTCTGTTTTGTTTATCGGCGGCTTATCCAGAGCACTTACGGCCGATGATCACCATGTACTTCAGCTGTTTTCTGAAAATGTACAACTGGCACAGGATAACGTGGTCTGTCTGGAAGATTCCGATCAGTTTCTGGCGCGTTTAGCCGATCAACTTATGCTACATCATGCCAGCCACTTTAATGGCATCCTGGAGCAAAACAGCGAAGTCCGGCTGGCGTACGCTGTAGCTCAAAAAGTTGCGGCAGAAGACGCTGAGACAACGGCTTTGGCCTGGTCTTTATTTGCGCAAGCGCGGCCGTTGCTTAATTGCGCTTCAGATGCGGCTGCAGCGGTAGAAACCACGTGTCAGCAACGAGTTGCCCGCTCATTACGAGCGCTGGGTCACGGTGAGCATGAAGCAACACAAAATGCGCACAGGGCACTTATTGAAAGACTGGAGCGCTGGGACGGCCTGGGTTTGCCCGAAGGTAAACAAGGCTCGGATATCGCGATAAGCACTCAGGTTCTTCTGTTGACCGAGCAGTTGCTGGATTGGTGGGAAAGTGGCATTAGTGACAGCGATATTGCGGTACGCCTGAAAGATGAACGGGGCCGCTATTATTCACCTAAGTTTCTTGATGTTGTTATAAAATTCCTGCCTGAGTTGAGAACCATTTAATTAAATTAAAAATAAGAGGTTACTGTGTACGCTGCTTTTAAACACCTGCATGTATTATTTGTGCTGATTTCGATCAGCCTTTTTTTATTCCGTTTTGTGCTTCTGCTTCTTGACTCACCTTTATTAAAAAAGAAGTGGTTGAAGATAGTCCCTCACGTTAACGATACCTTATTGTTGCTCAGTGCGGTGGGTATCATGGTGACGTTAAGCATGTACCCAATTCAGGTTCCCTGGTTAACCGATAAAGTCATAGGTGTTATTGCTTATATTGGCTTTGGTGTCTTAGCTATGAAAGGAAAAACAGCTGGTGCGCGCTGGCTTGGTTTTATTGGCGCTTGCGGTTGGATAGCATTTTTATTGCACGTGGCCTTGTCCAAACAAGCACTTATTGCCGGTTAAGTAAAAGGAGTACCTATGTTAGCGCCTGAGTCTGTTGTTTCGGAAACGAATGCCTTAATCACTAACGATGGGGTTGTTATTGGTTTATTACTGACCATCCTTGGTTTTGTATTTTACACCAATAGCAGCGAGCATCCTTTTTTCAAGAAGTTCTATCGTTTTGTTCCGGCTTTACTGCTTTGCTATTTCATACCGTCTTTACTGAATACGTTCGGTATTGTCGACGGGAATCAAACTGCCGTAACAGATATAGCAATGGATTATCTGTTACCCGCCTGTATGGTATTGCTTACCCTAAGTCTGGATTTAAAAGCCGTAATGGGTCTTGGGTCAAAGGCTCTTATTCTATTTTTAACCGGTACTTTTGGTATTGTCATTGGCGGGCCTATAGCCTTGTTACTGGTGTCTGCCATATTCCCTGAAATGCTTGGCGGTGCGGGCCCCGATGCTGTTTGGCGTGGTATGACAACCATTGCCGGAAGCTGGATTGGTGGCGGCGCAAACCAGGCTGCCATGAAAGAAGTCTATGAAGTCGGCGGCGATATTTTCTCAGCCATGGTGACCGTAGACATTATTGTTGCCAACTTATGGATGGCTGTACTGCTTTACATGGCAGCAAATGCTAAGAAAATTGATGCTCGCACCGGCGCTGATACATCCGCTATCGACAACATTCGTCGTAAAGTGGAGCAGTATGAAGCCGAGCATGTCAGAAACCCAAGCTTACGCGATTTAATGCTGATTCTGGCTATTGGTTTTGGTGTTGCCGGGTTAGCGCATTTGCTGGCTGACTGGATAGCTCCGGGAATAGCAACGAATTATCCTGCACTAAGTAAGTTCAGCCTGGACAGTCTGTTTTTCTGGGTTATTGTTTTAGCCACGGCTGGCGGTATTGCACTTTCTTTTACCCGGGCTCGTTCTTTGGAGGCCGCCGGGGCGTCCAAAATAGGCTCCGTTTTTGTTTATATTCTGGTGGCCAGCATTGGTCTGCATATGGACGTAACCAAAATAGTAGAAGCGCCTAAGTACTTCTTAATTGGTGCCATCTGGATGCTAATCCACGCCGGGCTTATGTTATTCGTGGCTAAACTGCTTCGTGCTCCTGTATTTTATATGGCTGTGGGTAGTCAGGCTAATGTGGGTGGCGCAGCGTCAGCACCGGTTGTTGCTTCAGCTTTTCATCCGTCATTGGCACCGGTTGGTGTATTATTAGCGGTAATGGGTTATGCGCTTGGAACCTATATGGCGTATTTCGCCGGACAGATTCTACGAGTTGTTGGTAGTTAACCGCGGGAGTTTATGATGATTAAAGAGTTACAGCTTGGTGACATTCAAATAGCAAATGATAAACCCTTTGTTTTATTTGGCGGGATGAATGTGCTGGAATCCCGTGATTTAGCTTTGCGAATTGCTGAGCATTACGTTGAGGTAACCAGCAGGCTTGGCATACCTTACGTGTTTAAGGCGTCGTTTGATAAAGCCAATCGGTCATCCATTCACTCTTTTCGCGGCCCCGGTCTGGAAGAAGGACTGCGCATTTTTGAAGAAGTGAAACAGCAGTTTAATGTGCCTTTAATTACCGATGTACACGAGCCGCATCAGGCAGCACCGGTCGCTGAAGTGGTTGACGTATTGCAGTTACCGGCGTTTCTTGCCCGTCAGACTGACCTGGTGGTAGCACTGGCTGAAACCGGGTCTATGGTTAATATTAAAAAGCCACAGTTTCTTGCGCCGCAGGAAATGAAGCACATTATTAAAAAGTTTGGCGAGGCCGGTAACGAGAAGCTGATGTTGTGTGAGCGAGGTTCAAGCTTTGGTTATAACAATCTCATTGTTGATATGCTTGGTATGGACGAGATGAAACCCATGGCGCCGGTTATTTTTGACGCAACTCACGCTTTGCAGCGTCCTGGCGGCAGAGCTGACTCTGCTGACGGACGCCGCGCACAAGCAGCGCAGCTGGCTCGTTCTGGTATGTCGCTGGGTATTGCGGGGTTGTTTATTGAAGCACACCCGAACCCCGATGAAGCGAAATGTGATGGTCCCTGTGCTTTGCCTCTGCACGCTCTGGAGCCCTACCTTCAGCAGATGAAAGCGATTGATGATTTGGTGAAATCATTTGCTCCTTTAGACACGTCTAACTAAAACTATGTCAATGCAGGCCAGCCAGTCATTGCGTCAGACTCCGCTTGATAAGCGTCAGGCTATTAAGCTATTGCTGAAAGCCATTGGCGGGCTCATTGCATTGCTTTCTATCGCCTTGCTGGCGCCCTTTGTTATGGCGGTGGTTAGTGGCGAAAAAGAGCAGTGGACTTACCTGACATTATCCAGCCTGGGTCTGGTTTTTGGTTTGGTTCTGTTTTTGCAGCCAGCGGGTGAGGCCAAACTGCGGGCACGACAAGTTTTTCTGTTGACCTCCTTATGCTGGGTTTCGGCCAGCTTATTCGCCACCTTGCCGTTTATTTTTGCTCGACCTTATCTGGACTTCTCTAGTGCCTGGTTTGAAGCTATGTCAGCCATTACAACTACCGGAGCCACCGTTATCTCGGGGCTGGACGACTTGCCCGCGAGTGTTCTGTTGTGGCGGGCTATGTTGCAATGGTTGGGCGGAATCGGAATTATCGTTATGGCTATGGCCATTTTGCCGTTTTTGCAGGTTGGCGGCATGCGTTTGTTCCAGGCTGAATCTTCCGATATGTCGGGGAAATTTATGCCACGCTCCAGCCATATGGTTTTGGCAATAGGCCGGGTTTACCTCATTTTGACGGTTGCCGTTATTAGTTTGTATTTAATTGGCGGTATGGGCAGTTTTGATGCCTTTGTGCATGGCATGACCACCATAGCGACAGCGGGCTTCTCTAATTACGATGCGTCTTTTGGCCATTTCTCGGATACACCATTTTTGGTGATAACGGGCACTATTTTTATGGTGGCAGGCGCTTTACCCTTTGTGCTCTACATTCGCTTTGTAAAAGGCGACTTTGGGCCACTGTGGAAAGATAGCCAGGTACGGGCTTTTGTTACCTTCCTTTTTATTGCTATTGCATTGATTACTCTGGTTCAGATAGTTAAAGGACGGGAATTTGGTGATGCGTTAATGCATACGGCATTTAATGTCGTGTCAGTTGTGACCACAACCGGTTACGCAACCGAAGATTACGGAAACTGGGGAAGTTGGTCGTTAATGGCTTTCTTCTACTTAATGTTTATTGGCGGCTGCACCGGCTCAACTTCCGGCGGTATGAAAATTTTTCGTTTTCAGTTGTCGCAGCTGTTATTAAGAAAACAGTTCAGCCAGTTAATTCATCCTAACCTGGTCAGTGTCCAGACCTATCAGGAGCGTCGGGTAAATGACTCATTACTTGGCTCAATGGTCGCTTTTTGCTTTATGTACTTTTTGCTGATAGCGGTTATTGCATTGGGGTTATCATTATTTGATCTGGATTTTATGACGGCAATATCAGGTGCGGCTTCTGCGGTGGGCAACGTTGGACCTGGATTAGGCGACATTATTGGTCCGGCAGGAAACTTCGCGAGCCTTGACGGGGGAGCTAAACTTTTGCTGGTTTTTGCTATGCTGGCAGGCCGTCTGGAAATTATGACGGTACTTATTTTGTTCCATCGTCATTATTGGCGCCACTAAGTGCAGCCTGAAAAGGTTTACACTCTTACCAAAAATAAATTCAGCGAACACTTGCACGCTGAAACGACATGAATTAGATTAAACGCATGTTTAAATCATGCGTTTATTTATTTCATGGCAGCCCGAATTCCGACTCAAAAGAAAATACTTAATGCCGCAGAAATGCTCTTTTCCCGCGATGGATTTGAGCAGACTTCGTTAAGGCAAATTACGCAGGAAGCGGGGGTTAACCTTGCTTCTGTAAACTATCACTTTGGCTCAAAAAAAGCACTTATTCAGGCCGTAATGGCGCGTTATCTGGTTGTTTTTATGCCGGTTCTGGAAGAACAGTTAAAGCTGGCAGAGCAGCAGAGCGAGTTAAAAACGGAAGAATTGTTTAAGCGCTTTAAAATACCTCTGGCAAAGTTAACCGAAGTTAATAAACACGGCCCCGATATCTTTTTAAGATTACTGGGCTTTGCTTATTCCGAAATTCAGGGGCATTTACGTAAATACACTCAGCAGGAGTTTGGTGAGGTATTACAGCATTTAATGGCTTTATTAAAGCGCGCGAATCCACATTTGGATGAGCAACAAATGTTCTGGCGTCTACACTTTATTCTGGGAGCAGCAGTTTTTGCCCAGGTATCTGGGCAAGCTCTGATTGAAATTGCTGAGGCCGAATTCAATCAAAAAGTGGGTGCGCAGGATGTTATTGATCATTTGATCCCATTTGTTTCCGGCGGGCTGGAAGAAGCGTAAACAACCTGTCGTAAGTTTGAGATTTGACTACACTTTTATTGTGATGGTGCACTGGAGATACCCATGGAAATTTTTATTCTGTTAGTGGTTTTAGTGGTACTGGTGTTTGCAGTCGGAGATATCCGTCGCAGCCTGGTGACTAAACCCGTTTTTGCTATTTTTAAACGCATTTTGCCGCCTATGTCTGACACAGAACGTGAGGCCATGGAAGCGGGCGATGTATGGTGGGACGGAGAGCTGTTCAGCGGACGTCCGGACTGGCAAAAACTGCTGGATGTACCTGAACCTAAACTCACTGCCGAAGAACAGGCGTTTGTCGACAACCAGTTGGCTAAACTGCTGGACATGCTGGATGATTTTAAAATTGTTCAGCAGGATCGCGATTTACCTAAACAAGTTTGGGATTATCTGCGTAAAGAACGCTTCTTCGCCATGATTATTGGTAAAGATTACGGCGGCCTCGACTTTACCCCGGCGGCAAACTCCTACATTGTTTCGCGAATTGCCAGTCGTTCTATCAGTGCTGCGGTCTCTGTTATGGTTCCAAACTCCCTGGGGCCGGGCGAGTTACTAACTCATTATGGTACCAAAGAGCAAAAAGACTATTGGTTGCCACGCCTGTCTGATGGTACCGACATTCCGTGTTTTGCCTTAACCGGACCGGAAGCTGGCTCAGATGCTGGTGCTATTCCGGATGAAGGTATTATTTGTAAAGGCGAGCACGAGGGTGAAGAAGTTGTTGGCATTCGTCTTAACTGGTCGAAGCGTTATATTACCTTAGCGCCTTCAGCAACGGTTCTGGGTTTGGCATTTAAACTCTACGACCCGGATGCCTTATTAGGTGATAAGAAAGAAATTGGCATTACTTGTGCGTTAATTCCGACATCGCACAAAGGTGTTGAAATTGGCGACCGTCATTTTCCTCTGAACCAGGCGTTTCTGAACGGTACAACCTATGGTAAAGACGTCTTTATTCCGCTGAAATGGATTATTGGTGGTTCAGACTATGCCGGTAAAGGCTGGCGTATGCTGGTTGAATGTTTGTCGGCAGGGCGTGGTATTTCACTGCCGGCACTGGCTGCTGCATCAGGCCACGTAACTCAGCGTATGACCGGTGCTTACGCTTATGTGCGTCAGCAATTTGGCATGCCAATTGGTATGTTCGAAGGTGTGCAGTCATCAATGGGTAAAATTGGTGGCACCAACTACATTCTGGAATCTATGCGTCGTCTGACCATTTCGGCTTTATGTCAGGGACAGAGTCCTTCAGTAGTAACTGCCATGACTAAATACCATATGACCGAAATGGGTCGTGAGGTATTAGAGCATGCAATGGATATTCACGCCGGTAAGGGCATTCAATTAGGTCCGCATAACTATTTAGGCCACGCCTACATGGCGACGCCAGTGTCTATTACGGTTGAGGGTGCAAATATTCTGACCCGTAACCTGATGATATTTGGTCAGGGTGCAACGCGTTGTCACCCCTATGTACTTAAAGAAATGAAAGCTGCGGCTAACCCTAATGAAGATGAGGGTATGCGTGAGTTTGACGGCCTGCTGATGAAGCATATCGGTTTTGCCGCCAGTAACGTCTTTGGCAGCTTATGGCTGGGCTTAAGTGGCGCACGCTTTGGCGAGTCTCCGGTGAGTGGTGAAACTGCTCATTATTATCGTAAGCTGGGTCGTATGAGCCGTGGTTTAGCTTTAGCATCAGATATTTCTATGCTGATGATGGGTGGCGATTTGAAACGTAAAGAAATGATTTCAGCCCGCTTAGGTGACATTTTGAGTCATTTATATATGGGCTCGGCAGTACTGAAGCGCTTTGAAGACGAAGGCCGTCAGGTAGCCGACTTACCTTACGTTCATTATGCGCTGAAGCACCATTTATACAGCATTGCCGATGCGTTCTATGGCTTTTTTGATAACTTCCCGAATCGCTTTATGGCTTGGGTAATGCGTATTTTGATATTCCCGCTGGGCAATCACTTCAAAAAGCCGTCTGATGAAATTTTACAGGATATCAGTGTCAGCATGATGGAGCCGGGCGTTACTCGTGACCGTCATACCTTCCTGTGCTACTGGAAAGACAGTATTGGTGATGCCACCGGGCACATGGAAAAAGCCTTTATTTCGATGCTGGAAATGAAGTCGGTTTACAAAACGCTGCGTAAAGCGCAAAAACGCGGTGAATTGTCCTCTAACCTCAATGGCAAAGAGCTTGCCGATGTGGCGCTTGAGAAAGGCTTAATCGATAAAGACACGGCTGAAAAGCTGGCTGAAACCGAAGAGCTTCGTTTAACCGCCATTGGCGTTGACAGTTTCGCTCCCGGTATTATCGAAAACAACCAGTTTTACACGGCTAAAGGCGACATAAGAAAAGCAGCGGTTAAAGATTAACCGCTGCTGCATCGGGTTCCTGCGTATAGCCTTACTGCAGGGACTCGCGCTTATCCTTCATGTTGTGAATAGGTTTAACAAAAGAGCGCGCCTGAGCGCTCTTTTTTATTTCTGCGCTGGCAGAGCTTACCGGGCAACTGCCGGTACTAATGTATGTGTTTGCGGCCGCTGTTAGTGGATCTTCTGAGCTTCCCCAGTCAGCGACCAGTTGGTCTTCAACCGAACAGGTTGGCGCAATACCGTCGTAGTATTTACCTTCCCCTTCAGAGTTAACTGTCTCAAAGTTAATGGCAAAAGTGACTTTATCGCACAGTTCTTCCGGCATTTGACCAACGGGTTTACCACAAGTCGGTTCGCCTATTGTAACCACATCAATGTGGGGGCTTAGTGAGTTAATAATAATTTCTGACGACGAACAACTGCTGCCGGTGGTCAGTACAAATACACGGTCTAAATCAAGTTGCTCAACGCCGTCAACTAAGCTGAAGGCTATGGTTTCGTTTTTATCGCTGTTTTGCTCATTAAAACGGTATTGTAAAAAGGTTTTCCCCTCAACATTGGTTCCGCCAACCTGCGTTGCCGCCTGGTTTGCGTAGCGAATTAAGCCACCGCCGTTGTAGCGTACATCAATGACTAAATGGTCAATGTTGTCGGCAGCAAACTGGTCAAATGCCGTGTTTAAGTCTGAGCCCGTACGGTTAATAAAAGAGTCCAGAGTAAAGTAGCCTACGGTTTCGCCGTCAACAGGGTAAGTTTGGGTTCCCATAACGGTATTGGTTTCTACTTCAACTTTACTCAAAACTTCAGTTGCCTGTGTTCCATTTGGTTTCTGCCAGGTAATTTCTTTATCCACGCCTTGCTCGTTAGCTCCCAGAGCGTCATCAAACTGTCCATTAGCTAATAGCTCAGAAACTTCTACGCCATCAATAGCGATGAGTTCATCACCGCGCGCAATACCCGCGTTTGCGGCCGGAGAGTCGTCATAAACAAAACGAATTTTCACCCGGCTTGCGCTAATTTGCTCCATAGAAAAACCAAACCCGAAGTAAGTCGCACTGACAAACAGGTCATCGTATTCCTCTTCTGTAAGAATGTAGCTGTAGGTGTCCTCCGGTACGCGCAATTCCTCAAGAACCGCATAAACGTCGTCAAATGCCTCTGGGTCTAAGCTGTCCTGTAGCTGACTTGCCCAGAAGTAATCCTCTTTCATGTACTCGAAAAACTCTTCATTTTGATATTCAGCGGAACAAAACGCGTAGTCATTGTCGCCACCACCAGCGGAGCCTGAACTACCGGAACTGCCGCTGTCTGAGCCATCACAGGCAGACAGTGCCAAAGTAATACCAATACATAAAAGCGATTTTTCGAGTTTCATACTACGTCTCTCTTATTGTTGTAATAATGTTAATTTAGCACAGCGGACGAAAAGATAAACAGGGAACATGGCGTCTTTACTGAACTCATGGCAAACTGCTGACTATTGAAAACGAAATGAGACAGCTGCTGTTATGGCACAATTAATGATAGATATTGCGGGCACAGAGCTGACCGCCGAGGACAAAAAACTTCTTGCGGCACCGGCCGTTAACGGGTTAATTCTGTTTACACGAAATTTTGCTTCGCTGGAACAACTGCAAGAGTTAATACGTGAGGCACGAGCCGCCGCTGCTAAGCCGTTGCTTATTGCAGTAGACCACGAAGGCGGGCGGGTGCAACGTTTTCGTGAAGGCTTTAGCGCTATTCCTTCTATGGGTTCGCTGCAAAAAATTGAAAATGACGATGAACGTCAGCGTGCCGCGCGCGACTTAGGCTGGCTAATGGCAGCAGAAGTTCAGGCTGTGGGCATTGATATCAGTTTTGCCCCGGTACTGGACGTAGACGACTGCAGTGACGTTATAGGTGATCGCGCATTTTCTGCAGTGCCGTCGGAAATTTCTAAGTTAGCGTCTTCGTTTATTGAAGGCATGCATGAGGCCGGTATGGCCTGCACCGGCAAGCACTTCCCTGGGCACGGTTCTGTTCAGGCCGATTCCCACATTGCCATTCCGGAAGACGACCGTACCTTAGAGCAAATTCGCGCGCACGACTTAAAACCGTTTTTGTCATTAAGCCAGAAACTGGACGGCATAATGCCGGCTCACGTTATATACCCGCAAATAGACCCGCAACCTGCTGGCTTCAGCGAGTTCTGGTTACAGCAAATACTGCGCAGCGAATTGCAGTTTAATGGCACTATTTTTAGTGACGATTTGTCTATGCAGGGCGCTACCGTTGCCGGTGACATGCAGCAGCGCGCGGTGACGGCGCTAAAGGCAGGCTGCGACATGATACTGGTGTGTAATGACAGAGCAGGGGCGGTGCAAGTATTGGACGCTGATTTGCCAGCAACAGAGCCGGAAAGTGCCCAACGCGTGAACCGAATGCTGATGTCATCGTCGGCGGTGTCGCTCGAAGAGTTAAAACGCACTCAGCGCTGGGAACAAGCCCAACGCTGGCTGTAGGTTATTCGTAGCCTTTTATTCGTAAGCAATAGGGTCTTCAATGCCGTTGGCGGCGAAGGCCTCTAAGCGTTCCTGGCAGGCTCCGCATTTACCACAGGCTTTGTCGCGGCCGTTGTAGCAAGTCCAGGTTTGGCTGTAGTCCAGCCCCATTTTAATGCCGTCGGCTAAAATCGCGTTTTTGTCCACGTCTAAATAGGGCGCATGAACCGCTACCGGCTCGTAGTTCGCCATTTTACTCACTACATCCATTTGGCGTACAAACTCAGGGCGACAGTCCGGGTAAATAGCGTGGTCACCCGAATGCGCACCGTAATACACCGCAGAGGCCTCTTCAGACACCGCGTAACCAATGGCCAGTGACAGTAAAATCATATTGCGGTTTGGCACCACAGTGGACTTCATTGACTCTTCTTCGTAGTGGCCTTCAGGAATATCTATGTCGTCGGTTAGCGAGCTACCCGACAGCAGCGAGTTAATAGCGGTAATATCCACCACTTTGTGGGGTATTCCATGCTGTTTACAGACGTTAGCCGCAACTTCTAATTCTTTTACATGGCGTTGCCCGTAGTTAAACGACAGTGCCAGTACCTCGTTTCCCTCGGCCAGGGCTTTGTGCAAAACGGTAAAAGAGTCCATTCCGCCAGAATAAATAACAACGACCTTTTGCGACATGCTGTAACTCCCCGTATAATCCGCATTCACTCATGTTAACCAAAGCCATTTTAACGGAAGCTATGTCTTACCGCATCAACGAAATTTTTGAAACCTTGCAAGGCGAGGGCACCTTTACCGGCGTGCCATCTATTTTTCTGCGTTTGCAGGGTTGTCCTGTGGGCTGCCCCTGGTGCGATACCCAGCACACATGGGAAACCAACCCCAGCGACCAAGTAAGCATAGACGCATTAATGGCAAAAACCGAAGCCTCAGCAAAATGGTCAGAAATGACCGCCGAGGACATTATTGCGCGCTTTGAACAAGAAGGTTACTCCGCCAAACATGTAGTGATAACCGGCGGCGAACCCGCTATGTTTGACTTACTGCCGCTTGGCAAAGCCTTAGAAGCCAAGGGCTACCAACTGCAAATAGAAACCAGCGGTACCTTTGAGCTAAAAGTGACCGACAGCACCTGGGTAACGGTATCGCCCAAGCTGGATATGCCAGGCGGCTACCTAGTGCGCCCCGACTGCATGGCACGAGCCAATGAAATAAAGCACCCCATAGCCATGCAAAAGCACATAGACGCGCTAGATTCCTTACTAAAACGCTGCCCACCCAAAGCCGACGCCATTATTTGCCTGCAACCCATAAGCCAGCGGCCACGCGCCACCGAGCTTGCGATGAAAACCTGCATAGCGCGCAACTGGCGGCTTTCCGTGCAGATGCATAAATATCTTAATATTGAGTAACTTGCTAAAAAAGCGATGTTCCTATCTATGCCATTATAATTAACGTTTATATTGCGTACTGTTTAGGCGTCGAAATATTTTGTGGGGCATGCTGGTTTCATTTCATCTTTCTCGTATAGTAGGGTGTTATAGAGTAAATATTAACCGAGGTGGTTATGACGATATCTGCAGAAGTTCTCGAAACTGAAGCGCTTTCCCTTCCCAAAGAGGAGAAAACCCGATTGATAGTTCACCTATTGGAGAGTCTTGAACAGCGCTCTGGCTCGAATTCGCAACAAGTGGAGCAAGCCTGGGTGGCTGAAGCAAATAACCGATACGAAGCTTATATTCGGGGTGAAGAGCAAGCTATCCCATCTGAGGACGTATTTAAAGATCTTAAGGCAGATGATCGTTGAAACCTGTTCGCTTTCTTGAATCTGCCCGCGAAGATATTCGGCGAGAAAAGAGCTATTATCAGAAAATTAGCCCTGACTTAGCTAGAAAGTTTCAAAGTGCAGTAGAAACAGCCGTTAAAGCTGCTGCAAACCAACCTTTGGCGATGCAAATTCTTGAGCATAAGGTTCGCCGCTGGCCTTTAGAGATATTTCCTCACGGAATACTCTACCGCGATGAAGCTGAGTTTATCCTCATATTAGCCGTCTTCCATCCAAAACAAGCGCCAATGAAGTGGCACAGTAAACTACACACCTAAAAAATCTTAGCTGCCATAAACTTTCTACGCAGATGCATAAATATCTTAATATTGAGTAAGACATTTGCTACTTCTGATCTGACTCTCTAAAACTCGTTCTATACTTCCTGACGTCAACGCCAATTATGGTGTTGCCTATTGCCAGGAGGGAATTATGAATACGCATTTAGCTTGGCGTTCTCGTGGTCAGGGAATGACGGAATACATCATTATTGTTGCTTTGATTGCTGTTGCTGCAATCGGAGTCTATTCACTTTTTGGTAAGTCCATACGTAACCAGGTGGCTGGACTTGCTCAAGAAATGACAGGGCAATCATCTACGCAACAGTTAAACCGAGCTCGCCAGTCGTCAAGGCGCGCAGGAACCGTGGCAAATACTGAAGTAAACCTCGGAAATTATGACGAGGCCACCGAGCAAGGCAAGAAGAAATGATTGCTTTGGCAAAATCCAATACGCGAATAAAAGGACAAACCCTGATTTTAATGGTCGGGGTTTTGTTACTCGTTTCAATGTTGCTTTTTGCGGTGACGGACATGGGCAAACACGCCCGGCGTCAATGGTACTTGCAAAGTGTTGCTGATAACGCGGCTTATAGCGCAGCTGTTGGTATGTCCCGGCAAATGAATTTCTTGGCTTTAACAAACCGTGCGCTTATTGGAAACCAAGTAGCAATAGCTCAGTGGGTTGGTTTAGCGAGCTACATGTCTATGTTAGACCGAACTGCGGACAATTTAGAGACAGTAACGTCATTCATTCCTTATATCGGGCAAATAACCAGAGTGTTATCTACTATTCTCGACCGAGTCGAGGAAGGTTATCAGCAACTGGCGCGCGTCTTAATCCGTTTCCAGTCAGCTGTAATACAAGGCATATCAGCGGCACAGAGACTGTTAGATTCAAGCTTTGTTATTGAGTTGCCTCTTCTAATTCAAGATATCGTTTCTAAGCATTCAGGAGATCTAAGTTGGGAAGCTTATCAAGGTGGAGGTATAGCACCGTTTCCAAGCCTTTGGTGGCGTAAAACAAAAGTTCGAAAAACTGAAAAAGAGCAGGATTCAAAAGAGTTTGAAGAGCTTACTTTAAATAGTCTGGATCCTTTTAGTAGAAGTAGAGGGTACAACTGGGTGGAAGTATTTAGTCATAAAATAGTTAAGCGCGGTGGAACAGAATTATCAAGAAACAGAAATGGGGGCTGGGACTGGCATGCGCTGGATTCCGTTTCGCTTCACGGACGAAAATGGTTTGTAGGAAGTTATAGGGAGCAATTGCCATTAGGCTGGGGCGCTAAAGCTCAGCAGCAAAGACGTTATCATCGTTCCAGTTATGGGGGCGCATTTCAAAGCAACTCGATGGCCTCCCGACTAGGTTTAGCGCAGATGGAGTCGTTTAATTCGAATCCGCAAAAGTTTAGCTATATGCGGCTAAGCAGCTTTTTAAAGATGAGCATGGATACAGTGATAATAAAAGTGGGGGACAGTAACCAAGTCGCATATGCTAAAGCAAAAACGCATTTTAGTCGTCCTGGTAAAGTTTTCTCTAGAAAAGATGATCTTTATGAAACGGATAACTTGTTTAATGCGCTCTGGGAGGCTCAGTTAATTTCTCTATCGTATCAAGATAAAACAGGAATTTTAGGTCGTGATGCGCTTTAAATGTAAAGGTCAAGCTACAGTTGAGTTTATATTATCGATTGGTATTTTGCTAGCTATTTACTTGTCTGTTTATCAAGCCCTTATACCTGCGGTTAATAGCAGTACCATTAGCCTTATTGAAGCTCGTAAAAATATCTGGAGCAGGGTAATGGATGTTGAGCAAGCTCAATTATCGGGAGAGTATCGGCTAAACAAACATACAGAAAATTTATTTATCCCTTTAAATAAACTTCTTCCAGTAAAGCTCCAAGGGGAAAATTTAAGAGAGTTGAAAAAAATTAATAGAAAACTTTTTTATCCAATGGGTAGGTTAACAGATAGTTGGCAGGCAAAAAGTAGACGGCAGCTATCAACTAGGCCTGCGTCTTTAGTTGTAAACAACCTTCTCTCGGGAGAAATAACAGAGTTAATCCAAGATGGGATTGGCTCACTCTTTTTGGCTAAAGAGCTTAGTTCCGATTATTTAGTTTTCGGTACGATATCTCCGGACGTCGTGCCCGAGGAAGTACTTCACAAAAAGGAATAGTTATGGATTTACCCGTAGTTTTAGATGATTGGAGCTGGGTTGAGCAACCAATTAGTTCATCCATCAATATTGATGCTTTTTTTTTGAGAAAACCAGAAACTCCTGACTGGAAAGAGTTGAGTCAATTTTATCCATATTGTCCTGGGGGGAAAACAATCTTTTGGCTTTGTCCAATAGAAAACACGGACTGGACGTTGTTTGAGGTTGAAAACGGACAATGGATATTAATGCCATTGACTAAGTCCCCAGCACATGAAGAATCTTTAAAGGGACCCATTACTCCAATTTCAGAATATGAAAATAATGGAGAAAAAATATGGATTTATTTAGCTAGATATCCGCTTAAACCATTGCAAACGGCAATGATGTCTTATTACAGCCAAAAAGTAGACTCTTTTCAATCTATCGAGAAAGAAAATGACGTTTGGATATTAAAAGAAGGTATGGGTCGCGTAGTTTTTTCAGAACAAGGCGAGTATGTGATTTTGGCACATTATTTATGACTTGAATATTAAAGTTTTATCTACATAAATATGGAAATTATTTTGCTAAAAATCTGTGGATTTAACTGTAAAAAAACTATTAGTAAAGCTTTAGTTAAGGTACGTATATGATTGCTGATATTCCTGCAGGGTTTGATAAATGGGAATGGTCTGAAATGCCAATTTCCCAGAACGCGACGGCTGCTGCTTATTTTTTACAAAGCCCTAATGTTCCAGACTGGAGTCTTATTGAAGATTTCTATTCCTACTGTCCAGCTCCTCATGGAGATTTTTGGATCTGTCCAATTGGAGAAGACAACTGGACTTTTTTCAAAGGAAATGATGGTTCATGGATTCTAAGTAAAATAATTCTTCCGCATATGGAAAAGCCTAAGCTTGACGGGCCCTTTCATGCCATTTCAAAAAACCAGAAAAATGGAAAAGAGGTCTGGGTTTATTTATCGACGTTCAAATTCAAAGATATAAAAAACGTATTGAAATTAACTTACAGCCAAAAAATCTATTCTTTTCAATCGATTGAGAAACCTCATGACTTTTGGATCTTTAAAGAAGATATGGGGCGCCTAATGTTCTCCGAGCAAGGTGAGTATGTGATTTTGGTTCATGTCCTATGAGAAGAAAGCAGAGTGGTCAGGCATCGACAGAGTGGTTATTGATCTCTCTCTTAATAATGACCACTTTATTTATTGTTGAAGAGCAATTTTCGCTCCTTGATTATTTAATTGAGACGGGTCGTAAGGCGAAAGATTTTTATTATTTTATTTGGCGCTATTTAGTACTAATACCAGGAGGAGGCTCATGACAAAAAAGGCGAAATGGATTTTTGCCGTAATTTTTAGCTCAATAATTTCTATGGTGACAGTTTTTCTAATTCATCAATATCTACAGCAAGAAACTTCCCGACGACTTCAAGAGGCCTCAGGAAGTGCTGGTAGCGTTGTTGTTTTTTCCAAAGACCTTAATGCCGGAGATCTTCTTGAAGTAAGCGACTTACTGGTTCGAAAATATCCGCACGAACTTATCAATGAGCAGTGGTATTTGGAGAGTTCCGCTAGTTTGATTATCGGTAGGAAACTAAGAAATTCTGTTAAATCTGGTGAACCTGTTTCTGAACGAGTTTTATCGAATAATCAGAACAGTGGTTTGTCGGAAGTTCTGCCTAACGGTTACTACGCTATTACGGTCACTACGGATAATTTAGGCCACCATAATGCGTTGCTGAAAGTCGGAGATCTAGTCGATATTGTATTTGCTGGGGATTCTTTTGAAAGTTCACGAGAATACGTTTCTTTTGAAGAAATCGAGGTTTTCGATATCCACGGATTACAGGAGGGATATGGTTCATATTCGCTGACATTGTTGGTGGAGCCTGAGAAGGTAGCGGCATTTACGAGAGCTATTGGAAGTCCAATGTTGGTCTGGGCGAGAGGCCGCCATTTGGAACAAGCAAGTATTTGGCATCAAGATTCTAAACAAAGCAAGGTGCAACCATGGAAGGTTCAGTAAAGTTCAAACATTACTTATTCGTGACTCTGTTCTTTTTCGTCGCACTTAGTGTTAGGGCAGAGGTTAATCATAGCTCTTACCAACTTGAAGAAGGTGAGACTCGTATTATCAGTATAGAACCCGGAAGCGATATTCTTATCAGTGACGAGAGTGTTGTAGATGTTCATGTGCTCGACAATAGCAGGGCGGTTCTAAGAGGGGTGGGAGTTGGCAAAGCTGATATCTGGCTTAAATCCGAAGAGGTATTAAAAGAGTTAAAGGTTATTGTAACGGCTAGCCTGGAACTCTCCCTGGAGGGGCGTTTAGAAGCTTTATCTGAGGCAGAGCAAACCCTTAGAAAAACAGAAAAGTCGGGGCTTACAGTTTTATCGGGCAAGGTATCCAAAAGGCATTACGGTGAATTAGAGAGAATTTCCGAGAATCATGAAGAGATTTTAAATTTAACTGAATCTTTTCAGGAAGAGCCGCCTATGTTGACCTTAAGAGTCAATATTCTGGAAACCAAGCGCCAGTATCTCGAAGACCTTGGAATTAGATGGCAAGGGACAACGAGCGGCCCTACATTTTCGAGCTCTTTATCTGGTTTGTTCGAGTGGGACGCCGAAATTAATTCTCAACTGATGCTCATGCAGCGACGTGGCCTCGCTAAATTATTGGCAAACCCCGTTCTATCTACCCAAAGCGGTGAGAAGGCAACTTTTCTTGCAGGTGGAGAGCTTCCCATTCCGCAAGTTGTAGCACAGGGCATGCAGGACGTCACTTTCCGCGAATACGGTATTAGACTTGTTATTCAGCCGGTGGTTTTAGATAACAATAGAATTAAAACGCAGCTCCACGCCGAATTAAGCAATATTGATCCTGCTGTTTCCGTTTCAGGTGTACCCGGCATACTTAGTCGTCGTACGGAATCGGTGTTTCTCTCAAATGATGGAGACACACTGGTTTTGTCTGGTCTTTTAAGTACAGATGAGTCAGCTCAGGATGACCAGATACCGGGCTTAGGTTCATTACCGATTCTGAAAAACGCTTTCAGAAGTCAGCAAAACAGAGAGCAAACCACGGAATTAATTATTATGGTTACGGCTGAGCGCATGGATACGGCTAAAGAACGGTTGCATGATAAGCAAAAACGGTTAGCGCAAAAACACGACTGGTACCAGAAGGACTCCATTTTACAGCTAAGGGAGACATTTCGATGATATCAGTTAATTTAATTAACAGCCTCAAAGAGCATTTAGATACCAGAGATCCGCGTTTTGAGTCTATGAGCGAATGTGAGTTGAGGCGCTATGCTGAATCCTATTTAAAGAAAACTACAGGCGAGTCTGGAAAAGATATAGCAGATGCAGTAGCTGAAGTCATTGGCCTGGGGCCTATTGAGGGTCTTTTAGAAGATGATTCAGTAACTGAAATCATGGTCAATAGTTATGATCAGATCTATGTTGAGCGCTCAGGTAAGTTGAAAAAAGCGGATGAACAATTCAGTAACGAGGTTTCCTTGCGGCGAACCATCGATAAGATTGTTCTGCCTTTAGGTCGTCACGTTGATGATGCATCCCCCATGGTCGATGCTCGTCTACCAGACGGTTCTCGTGTAAATGCTGTTCTAGCTCCTTTAGCAACCAAAGGATCGTGTCTCACTATTCGAAAGTTTACTAAGAAATCGTTAACCATCGAGGACTTAGTAGATAGTGGTTCACTAACAAAGCAAGCTGCTGAATTTTTAAAGCTTGCTGTTCGTTGTCGCCAAAATATTATTGTTTCTGGTGGAACCGGAACGGGAAAAACAACCTTATTAAATATTCTATCTCAGGAAATTCCTGAATATGAAAGAATTATAAGTATTGAAGACGCGGCTGAGCTGCAATTAGATCATAATAATTTGATAAGTCTTGAAGCCAGACCCAAAAATCAGGAGGGAACGGGCGCTATTAATATTCGCGAGCTCGTTATCAATGCACTGCGAATGCGCCCTGATCGACTTATTGTAGGCGAGTGCCGTGGGTCGGAAGCTTTAGATATGTTACAGGCTATGAACACTGGTCACGCGGGATCTCTGAGCACGGTTCATGCGAACAGCGCTCGCGATGCTTTAAGACGTTTGGAAATTATGGTCTTGATGGGAGGAATAGAGCTTCCTATTTCTGCGTTACGACAACAAATAGCCAGTGCAGTTAATATTGTCGTTCAGATAGCGCGTCTTTCTGATGGAAGAAGATCAGTGCTTAGTATCAGTGAAGTTACGGGTATAGACGATAATGTTTTACAGCTGTCGCCACTATTTGAAAGAAGCAATATGACTCAATCATTAGTAAGCAATAAGACGTTATGTAAGTTCGCAGATGAGCAAGGTGACGATGTTCGCCAAGAGGTCTGGGAGTCACTTATGGGAGATGGATTATGTTTATCTTCGGATTAGCGCTCTTAATCGTTTGCAGTGGACTCTGCTGGCTATGGATCTTTTCGCATTTAACACCAAAACGATATCAGAAACTTGAAGAGAAACTAACGCTATCGACAGTGCGCTCTCTAGAAGAATTTTTCTTGAGAATGCCGGTAACAATTTTGGTTAGAAGTTATCTGGTAGTCACACTCTTATCGCCTCTAATCGTATGGTTTTATGTTAATAGAACCTGGGCAGTAGCGACGTTTATTCTGACTTTGTTGGCTCCGCCATTTGTTTATCGTCATTTTAAAAAGCAACGTTACATAAAAATTGAAAAACAGTTGCCCGGTATGTTGATTGGGCTCAGTAACCAGTTAAGAAGCGGTACGAGTGTCGGAGCAGCTTTGAAGAATTTAAAAGGAACGTTATTACCTCCGTTAGGACAAGAGGTGGACGAGCTATTGAGACAGGAAAAAGTGGGTAAGCCCTTAACAGATTGCCTGGAAGACTGGCAGCGTAGAGTTCCTGTTTTCCCCATTAAACTCGTGGTTCAATCTTTAGTTTTAGGTTTGAAAAGTGGAGGGCAACAGTCGGATTTATTTCTACGGTTGGCTGATAACCTCCAACAACAGCAGCACATTAAAGAGCGGCAGATAACGCTGACTTCACAAGCCAGAATGCAGGCTAAAATTCTCGTTATGATGCCAGTTGGATTGTATTTTCTTTTAAGTTCGATGAAACCAGAACATACAGCGCTTTTCACTGAGTCACGGGTTGGTATTTTTATGCTTATAGTCGCCCTTATATTGATGATTATTGGTGGATGGATGGTTAAGCGAATTATGCATCCGGAAGATGAAAAATGATTATAGTTGCCGTCTTAACATTTCTAGCTACTCTTAGTTTTTCATTTTTAGTCGTCGCGGTTTGGCAGATACTGGCGCTTGGGGAAAAGCTTGATTATGCAATATCAAAAATTTGGTCCGTGTTACCGGAAAATGTCAAAAGGTTGACTGTTCGTTATCTGGAAGTAGAGCTCCTAAAGGGAGCCGCGCGATCATTTTGCTTCTGGGTTTTTATGGCATGTGTATCTGTCTCTATCTCTCTGCTTTCTGGGGTTTGGCTTTTAAGTATTGCTTATGTTCTCTTACTACTAATGGTAATAAATAAGAGAAGACAGTTAGTTCTAAAGAATAACAAAGCGATAGTTCGCCAACTTCCTGATTTTTGTGATCTAATTTCTATGATGATTGCTTCAGGTATTCCGTTAGTTTCCGCTTTAGAAAAGGTATCTACGTCGTGTAGCGATCTTTTGCTGGCGCAGGAGATCACATCGATGCTCAGTCGGTTGCGACGAGGGACAAGTTTTGCTCAGTCAATGTATGAACTATCTGAACGGTATGATGCGAAGCAGATCCATGAGTGGAGTTCGATGCTAATAAAAGGATATCAGCAAGGAACTAGCCTAACCAAGTCGTTAAGGTTTTATGCTAACCAATTAAGACAGGATCTACTAAACTCAGCGGAGAAGAGAGCGCAAGAAGCGCCCGTAAAGCTCCTTTTTCCACTAGTAACTTGTTTTTTTCCCGTAAACTTTCTGGTTATTCTCGGGCCAGTTATTGTTCAAATAAGCCAAGGAGGGTTTGGATGACGAGTGAGAAAGAAATTATTGCATGGCCCAAGGTGAAGGCCATGAAAAAGTTTCATCAAAGGTTAATTGGCATGCTGGGCGAGCAGCAACCAACGCCAGAGATGGCCTTTTGGTTTCCATTTTGTAGGTCAATACACACTTGGGGAATGAAAGAGCCAATTGATGTTGTGGCCCTCGACAAAGGAAATCAAATTATAGAGGTTCGTCGATTCATTTGTCCCAATGAAATCGCTCGCTTTAAAGGAGCTCACGGATTAATTGAAATGGCTGCTGGAAACTTTTGGCCTTTAGAAAAATGGGTTGGAAAGAGATTAAAGTTTATAAACAAGCATGGAGAGCTAAATGAAAACAAGCATTTTGATTGCTGTATTGCTATTGAGCTTAATTAATCAAGGCTGTAGCGCGACAGTAGAAGAGAGGCAAGTTAGGGAACAGAGCCTGGATACCGCCATTAACTGGTATAAAAATGGCGATCTCTTATCAGCGGAACAGCATTTGCAATGGTTACACCGTAAGGGGTTAGGGACGGATAAAAGTTGGGCGCTACTCGGTAACATTTACTTTAGACAGTATCGTTTTAAAGCTAGCGAATCAGCTTACGGGCAATCCCTGAGACTTAATTCTTCTGATCGGAATGTGTGGTTCAATCTGGCATTACTTAATTTACGTCAGACCACCAACATTCTTATGGATGCCCGGGTTGAGCTGGATACCTTTGACGGAGAGCTCGAAAGGTTGCTCAATCAACTATTGAAACTTCAACAGGCACGCCTGAATGACGCACCTGAAGTTCCAACTAACGCACCGAATGCTTCATTATCCGAGCCTTCTGGCGTTGCCAGTCGCGCTCTTTAATGGTGTCGCGTTTGTCGTGTGACTTTTTACCCTGGGCTAAAAATATTTCCAGTTTTGCCCATGGGCCTTTCCAGTACATGGTTGTGGCAACAATGGAATAGCCCTCACGCTCTGAGGCGCCAATAAGCTTATCCAGCTCGCGGCGCTTCAGCAGCAGTTTACGGCTGCGGTCTGGCTCGCAATAAACATGGCTTGAGGCTTGGTTAAGAGGCTGAATTTCGGCACCCAAAAGGTAAGCCTCGCCATTTTTAATAATGACGTAGCTGTCGCTAATGTTGACCTTGCCAGCCCGTATGCTCTTAATTTCCCAGCCTTGCAAACTAACACCTGCCTCGAACTTGTCTTCAAGGAAGTATTCATGCCGCGCTTTTTTATTACGAGCTATGGTATTGGATGATTGTTGTGGTTTCTTTTTACTCATAGCCCCATTATACCTATGCGCACTGAAAAGAAAATTGCTTTAAGGGCTTCAAAGAGCTTCTGGTTGCGTTATTATTGCGCAGTTGATTTTAGTCGTAGGTAAAAAAATGCCGAGTATCGAGAAAAGTGCTTTAGTTTCGTACAGCGCCAAACAAATGTTCGACCTCGTTAACCACGTTGAAGCGTACCCGGAGTTTGTGCCCGGATGTGCTGCCGCGCGGGTGCTGGAGTCCTCCAGCCAACAAAAAGTGGCTGCGTTAGACATAAGCAAGGCGGGTATCAGCAAAACCTTTACTACCCGCAATACGCTGCACGAACCCGAACGTATAGATATGGATCTGGTAGACGGACCATTTAAAAAATTAACTGGTGGTTGGGTATTTACGCCACTGGCCGAAGACGCCTGTAAAGTTGAGCTTAAGCTGGACTTTGAGTTTTCCAGTCGCTTGCTGGGCATGGCCTTTGGTAAAATATTCAAAGAAGTCACGTCACGTATGGTCGATGCCTTTGTGAAAAGGGCGGAGCAGGTGTATGGAAACCAGCATGGGCAATAAATTAACCATTGAAGTGGCTTACGCTACCCCTGACAAGCAAGTGCTGTTAACCGTGCATCCGCAAGAAGGCGCAACGGTGGAAGAGTGCATACGCATGTCGGATGTGCTCGAGCAGTTTCCGGAAATTGATCTTGAACAGCAAAAAGTGGGTATCTGGAATAAGACGGTGAAATTAAATGCACAACCGCGAGACGGTGACCGCATTGAAATTTATCGTCCGCTAATTGCCGATCCAAAAGCCGTACGTAAACGTCGTGCGGAAGAAGCTAAGCAGTCCGGCCGGGCAGACCGGGTAACCGGTGGCCGACCAGACGCAAAACGTCGAGCGCAGGCTGAGGAGTCCAAGCCAGAATGAAGCTGTATATTATGCGTCACGGTGAAGCAAACTACCCCAAGGGCAGTTACTCCGATCGCGAGCGTCGCTTAACAACAAATGGCGAGCGCGAAGTTATAACCACAACCAATTGGCTCATAGACAAGCAACCGAAAGTAGACTGTGTTTACGTCAGCCCGTATTTGCGTGCTCAGCAAACGGCTTCTATTTTATTGTCGCATCTGAAAACCGGGCAGAAGCAAAATTGCGATGACATTACGCCCGATGGTCATGCCGGTTCGGTTGTTAGTTGGCTTGCTGCAGAAATTCAACAGCACGGCTACGAGAGTGTGGTGTTGGTGTCGCACATGCCGCTAGTGAGTTATTTAGTGCATGAGCTGGATGCCAGCGTGCAGCCTCCTATTTTTCCGACAGCGGGTATTGCGGTTGTCGACTTTTCGCCGGAAACCTTACGCGGCAAGTTTCAGCAACTATTAATAGCAGAGCGGTGTGCTGGCTAACTGCTAGCTCGCTACTTTTAACAGTACCAGTAAAGAGGCTGCGCCACCCCATTCCAGCGGAGCCTGATGAAACGCCCGAACATGCGGATGCTGTACCAGCCAGTGTGGCAACTGCTGCTTTAATTTACCACTGCCGTGCCCGTGCATAATGCAGCAACAGTCTATGTGTTCGCGCTCACATGCCAGTAATAACGCCGCTAACTCCTGGCGCGCCGTGGCTAACGTCATGCCGTGTAAGTCCAGTAGTAACTCGGGCGTGTAGTCTCCCCGGCGTAATTGCTTAACCAAATACCCCGACTCACCCTCCGCGGAAAAACGTACCGGGCCGTCGGCAAAGTGCGCTTCAAAATCATCGGAAAAATAATGACTGGCCGAGCGACTGGCGTCGGCAATTTGCTGGGCGCTGGGGTCTTGCGATAGCTGTCGGCGCTTCCGTAATTCAGCAATTTTTGGTGGTTCCGGCGGCAGTTTGTCCTGCTTTATGCGGGCAGCACCTTTCGCGGCTTCACGAAAAAGCTCGATATCGTCTTCAGAAAGTGATGATGACTGACGTTTGTTTGCAACCATGATTGATGAAAACCGCGCTGAATTAAGGTATCTTTAAGGCATTAAGTTTATTCAGTATAAAACATTCAGTGGTCGGGAGACAGCCTTTGCAAGTGCGTAATCTGGAACAAGCCATTCAAGAGTTAGTAAGCATTGATGACATTACCCGCTGGAGCGTAACTCAGCTCAACCAGTCTGACGTGTATTATGGTCATGGCACCGACAACCCAATTGATGAAACCCGGGCTTTATTAAGCTTCGTGCTACAGCTAACAACGGCTCAGTTAGCCGCTATGGGTCATTGCCGTATGCTCAACTCAGAGAAACAAGAATTTGTTGAGTTATTAAAGCAACGCGTTGAGCAACACATTCCGGCTGCGTATCTGACTCATCAGGCCTGGTTTGCCGGATTACCATTTTATGTCGACGAACGGGTTCTGGTGCCACGCTCTCCAATAGCCGAGCTTATTGAAAATGGCTTTCAGACTTGGTTAGTCGAAGCCCCGCACCGTGTTCTGGACTTATGCACCGGCGGTGGCTGTATTGCCATAGCCTGTGCCTATGCGTTTCCCGAAGCCGAAGTCGATGCGCTGGATATTTCCACCGAAGCGCTGGAAGTGGCTGAGTTCAACATTGAACAGCACGGTTTAACTCATAGAGTGACGCCCATTCAGTCGGACTTATTCGATGCGGTAAAAGCCGAAAAATACGATTTAATTGTTACCAATCCTCCGTATGTCGATGCCGAAGATATGACTGATTTACCACCTGAGTATCACCACGAACCGGAACTTGGGTTGGCGGCCGGCGAAGATGGCTTGATTTTGGTAGACAAAATGCTGATGCAGGCGTCGGATTTACTGAACGACGGCGGCCTGTTTGTTTGTGAGGTGGGCAATTCAATGCCGGCTTTAGCTGAAAAGTATCCGAAAACGCCGTTTATGTGGCTTGAGTTTGCCAATGGCGGCGACGGGGTATTTTTGCTGACAAAACAGCAATTAATTGAACATAAACAACGGGAAACTAAGGCCAGCTAATGCCAGGAAACAGTTTTGGTCAGTTATTCAAAATTACCACCTTTGGTGAAAGCCACGGGCCTTCGCTGGGTGCAGTTGTTGACGGTTGTCCTGCGGGGTTAGAGTTAACCGAAGCCGATTTACAGGAAGCTTTAGACCGGCGTAAGCCAGGACAAAACCGCTATACCACAGCACGTCGTGAGGCCGATCAGGTCAAGATCCTCTCCGGGGTATTTGAAGGCGTGACAACCGGCACCTCTATTGGTTTGCTGATTGAAAACACTGACCAGCGCAGCCAGGATTACTCTGACATAAAAGATACCTTCCGACCCGGCCATGCCGATTACACCTACCAACATAAGTACGGTGTACGGGATTATCGCGGTGGCGGTCGTTCTTCAGCGCGTGAAACCGCAATGCGGGTGGCGGCTGGTGCTATAGCCGATAAATTACTACGGCAGCAGGGCATACAGGTTCAGGCGGCATTAACGCAAATGGGCGATGTTGTTGCTAGTAATATTGACTGGCAGCAGGTACGCGAGAATGAACTGTTTTGCGGAGACGCCAATGCGGTTGAAGCTATGCAGGAGCTTATTCGTCAGCTGAAAAAAGAAGGCGACTCAATTGGTGCAAAAATTCGGGTGCAGGCTACTGGTGTGCCGCCGGGTTGGGGCGAACCGGTTTTTGACAGGCTGGATGCTGATTTAGCCAAAGCACTGATGAGCATTAATGCGGTAAAGGCGGTGAGTGTTGGCGATGGTTTCGAGGTGGTAAGCCAGCGTGGCAGCGAACACCGTGATGAAATGACGCCGGACGGTTTCTTATCGAACCACGCGGGCGGTGTCTTAGGCGGTATTAGCAGTGGGCAGCCAATTTTTGCTGATATCGCACTGAAACCAACCTCAAGTATTGCCATTAGCGGGCGTACAATTGACCGCTGGGGTAACGAACAAGCGATAGTGACGAAAGGCCGTCATGATCCTTGTGTTGGCATACGTGCGGTACCTATTGTTGAAGCTATGACCAGCCTGGTTTTAGCCGACCATTGGTTACGCCAGCGGGCGCATAATTTAACAGCGCAAACTGAAACGCCGGATATTAGTCGCTAGCGAATATGAGTCAGACGTCAGAACACCATTATGAGCGCTTAATTGAGATTTTTAAGCGTTGTTTCAGCGAAGATTACAACACAATACTGGTTGCCGGTGACGATGAGCCTTATTATCAGCCCTCAGCGGAAGAGGGTGAGCCACATAAGGTGGTGTTTGCTCATGGCTTTTTTGCCTCAGCGCTGCACGAGACCGCACATTGGTGTATAGCGGGTGAAGCGCGGCGCAAGTTGTTTGACTATGGCTACTGGTATGAACCTGACGGGCGCAACGAAGCCCAGCAGAAATCCTTTGAGCAGGTTGAGCAAAAGCCACAGGCTTTGGAGTGGCTGTTTTCTTTATGTTGTGGTTTTCCGTTCCAGGTAAGTGTGGATAATTTAAATGGCGTTGAAGTAGACAGGCAGGCATTTTCCTCGAAAGTGGCTGCGCAGTTAAGTCGTCTACTGGAAGAAAATACGATACCGCCACGCGCTGCAAAGTTTGCAAAAGCGCTCTGTGACGACTTTAATTGTAGCTGGCCTAATCCGCCAAACAGTTAATTTGTAATAGTAAATAAGGAGTTACCTATGTTTTTAAGAGCATTATTGGTTACCATCGCAATATTCGGTTTGAGTGCCTGTGAAACTATGGAAGGTGCGGGTGAAGATATAGAAAACGCCGGTGAAGCGATTCAAGATGAGGCTGATGACGAGTAGTAATGGAAACAAGCAGTAAACTCACCGTAGGTTTTATTATTAACCCATACGCAGGTATTGGCGGCGCCTTAGCTTTAAAGGGAAGCGATGGCGCCGACATTCGGGAAAAAGCATTAGCGGCCGGGGCTGAGAAAAAGGCCGCCAGAAGAGCTGAAACCGCATTAGAACTTTTGCAGCCATACAAACAGCTACTTCATTTTGTTACTGCCGACAATGAAATGGGAGCGAATAGTCTCGAAGCTCTGGGTTTTTCATTTGACTCGGTTTATAAAGCTGCTGAAACTCCATCCTCACCAGAAGACACCAAAAAAGCGGTGTCTGAAATTGTGACTCATAACAT
>Ga0207888_100162_pt1 | contig 40605 bp, 37 predicted proteins | sample LinPmetageLP43_FD_184055 | JGI IMG/M metagenome (GOLD analysis project Ga0207888, IMG submission 184055) | Marine viral communities from the Pacific Ocean - LP-43 (SPAdes) | ecosystem: Environmental > Aquatic > Marine > Oceanic | place: Pacific Ocean | collected 2010-08-27
GACTCAATAATATCTTTTCAAGTAAAGCTTCGGAAACATTTAAACAAATAGGTTATAAGGCTCTTTACTAAAATATACTCACCCATATTTGTCTAGAAATACGCTAACAAAAAACAAACTACAAATGGTATATTTGCCGTCTTAAATTTTATGTATGAGTATCAAAAAGGAAATTGCGCGTAGACGTACTTTCGGTATCATTTCTCACCCGGATGCAGGTAAAACAACCCTTACTGAAAAGCTTTTATTATTTGGTGGCGCTATTCAAGAAGCAGGCGCAGTAAAATCTAATAAGATTAAAAAAGGAGCAACGAGTGATTTTATGGAGATTGAGCGTCAACGGGGAATTTCGGTTGCAACGTCTGTTCTTGCATTTGAATATAACGGCACCAAAATTAATATCCTTGACACTCCGGGACATAAAGATTTTGCTGAAGACACATTCAGAACACTTACTGCAGTAGATAGCGTTATTGTCGTTATCGACGTTGCTAAAGGTGTCGAAGAACAAACCGAAAAACTCGTTAAAGTGTGTAGGATGCGTAAAATTCCTATGATAGTTTTCGTCAATAAATTAGACCGGGAAGGAAAAGATGCTTTTGAACTACTTGATGAGATTGAACAAAAACTAGATTTAACAGTTACCCCTTTAAGTTTCCCTATTGGAATGGGATATGATTTCAAAGGAATCTATAATATTTGGGAGAAAAATGTAAACCTTTTTAGTGGTGATAGCCGCAAAAATATCGAAGAAACCATTGAGATTGAAGACCTCAATTCCGGCGATTTAGACCAATTAATAGGAACTAAATCTGCGGAAACCTTAAGAGAAGAACTTGAATTAGTAACAGGGGTTTATCCTGACTTCAACCAAGAAGCCTATTCGAAGGCCGAGCAACAGCCGGTATTTTTTGGCTCTGCATTGAATAATTTTGGAGTACGCGAGTTATTAGATTGCTTTATTAGTATTGCTCCTCCTCCCCGACCTAAAGAAAGCGAGGAACGAATTGTTAAGCCTGATGAAAAGGACTTTAGTGGTTTTGTTTTTAAAATTCACGCCAATATGGACCCTAAACACCGAGATAGACTGGCTTTTGTTAAGATTGTTTCCGGAGTTTTTGAACGTAATACGCCATATTTACACGTTAGAAATGGTAAGAAATTAAAGTTTTCCAGTCCTAATGCATTTTTCGCAGAGCGGAAAGAAATCGTAGATATCTCCTATCCCGGTGATATAGTAGGCTTACACGATACCGGAAACTTTAAAATTGGAGACACCCTTACACAAGGAGAAGAAATACATTATAAAGGAATTCCTGCATTTTCACCCGAACACTTTAGATACATTAATAATGCAGACCCTATGAAATCCAAGCAATTAGAAAAAGGGATTGATCAGTTAATGGACGAAGGTGTTGCTCAGTTATTTACATTAGAACTTAATGGCAGAAAAGTAATTGGCACTGTTGGAGCCTTACAATATGAAGTAATTCAATATCGATTAGAACATGAATACGGGGCAAAATGTACCTACGAACCATTAAGTGTTTATAAAGCTTGTTGGGTAGAACCTAAAGATCCTAAGAGTGAGGAATTCAAAGAATTCCTGAGGGTCAAACAACGTTTTATGGCTAAAGATAAAAGAGGCCAATTAGTATACCTGGCAGATTCCCAATTTACATTACAAATGACGCAACAAAAATATCCTAATGTTAAGCTTCATTTTGTTTCAGAGTTTAAATAACTTAATAAAAAGACTTTTAAAGCCACTATAGCATTAATCCCTTACTGCTTGTTTAAAAAACAAAAAAAGCCCTTTAAAATAAAGATAAGAGCATTGAAAAATCAGTTGGTATTTTGATAATCTATAGAAAACCTACAACCCATAATATTTTATGATATAAAAAAACCTCGAAGTCAACTTCAAGGTTTTTTTTGTTTAAGCTTGACCTGTTGGTCCAAAATTTAGAGGAATAGGATGTTTCTCATAATCCTTAATTTCTCCGTGTGCTTTTTCAAATCGTTTTACGTTTTCTTGTAAAGCCTTAGCTAAACGTTTAGCGTGCTGTGGTGTTAAAATTATACGCGACTTGACTTTACTCTTAGGTGTACCGGGCATAATATTTATAAAATCAACCACAAATTCTGAAACTGAATGGTTTATTATAGCAAGATTAGAATACTGCCCTTGAGCTGTAGCCTCATCAAGCTCTATATTTAATTGACCATTTTGGTTCTTTTCATCTTCAGCCATATCAGTAAATATTGGGTATAAAAAAACAGCTTCATTTCTGAAGCTGTTTTATATATAATAAATTAATTAAAGTTTACTTCTTCTCGAGCTGCATTGAGTTCTTCAAGTTCTTGCTTGCTACCTACGATGATTTTATCATATCGACGCAGACCAGTACCAGCAGGAATTCTATGTCCTACAATAACATTCTCTTTAAGACCTTCTAAACTATCTACTTTACCGCTTACAGCTGCTTCGTTAAGCACCTTAGTAGTTTCCTGGAAGGAAGCCGCAGAGATAAATGATTTTGTCTGAAGCGAAGCTCTTGTAATACCTTGAAGAACCGGTGTTGCAGTAGCTGCAACTACGTCTCTTGCTGTTGCAAGATTTTTATCTTCTCTTCTTAGTATAGAGTTCTCATCACGTAAATCACGAGGTGAAATAATCTGACCAGGTTTAAGGGTCGCAGAATCACCAGCATCTTCAATAACTTTCATTCCGAAAATTGCATCATTTTCTGTAATAAAGTCATCTTTGTGAACTAGTTGATTCTCTAAGAAAATAGTATCACCCGGATCCTGAATACGCACTTTACGCATCATTTGGCGAACAACTACTTCAAAGTGCTTATCGTTAATTTTTACACCTTGTAAACGGTAAACTTCCTGAACTTCGTTTACCAAGTATTGCTGAACAGCGGCAGGTCCTTTAATTGAAAGAATATCTTCCGGAGTAACAGAACCATCAGATAATGGCATACCTGCTCTGACAAAGTCATTCTCTTGAACTAAAATCTGGTTAGACAACTTAACTAAGTACTTCTTAACCTCTCCTAATTTAGACTCAACAATAATCTCGCGGTTACCACGCTTAATTTTACCGAAAGAAACAACACCATCAATCTCACTTACAACAGCAGGATTAGAAGGATTACGTGCTTCAAACAATTCCGTTACTCGTGGAAGACCCCCTGTAATATCACCAGCCTTAGAAGACTTACGTGGTATTTTTACAAGAATCTTACCTATCTTGATTTTTTCCTCATCATCAACCATCAAGTGAGCTCCTACCGGTAAGTTATAAGAACGAATAACTTCATCCTTTTTACCCATTATATGTAATGTAGGAATCATTCGTTTGTTACGAGATTCAGAGATTACTTTTTCCTGGAAACCAGTTTGCTCATCTGTTTCAACCTGATAAGTAACACCTTGTTCTATATTTTCGTATTTGATCTTACCTGCAAATTCAGATATAATCACACCATTAAATGGATCCCAAGAACATACTGTATCACCTTTAGTTACTTTATCGCCATCCTTCATAAACAACTGAGAACCGTAAGGAATGTTATTAGTACTTAATAAAATTCCAGTCTTTGCATCTACGATTTTAGCTTCAGAAGTACGAGAAATAACTATCTCTGAGATAGAACCATCTGGTGCTTCTCCTTGAACAGTTTTAAGATCCTCAATCTCCAGACGACCATCAAATTTAGAAACAACTTTGTTTTCTTCAGAAATGTTACCTGCAATACCCCCCACGTGGAATGTACGCAATGTAAGCTGTGTACCAGGCTCACCAATTGACTGAGCAGCAACAACACCTACGGCTTCACCCATTTGAACCATTTTATTGGTTGCCAGGTTACGACCATAACATTTAGAACATATACCTTTAGGAGCTTCACACGTTAATGGCGAACGAACTTCAACACTTTCAATAGGAGCTTTAGTAATTTCTGCAGCTAATTCTTCAGAAATTTCTTCACCAGCCTTAACAATAATCTCACTGTCTAATGGGTTGATTACATCATTCAATGCAATACGACCTATTATACGTGCTTCTAAAGTTTCAACAATCTCTTCGTTTTTCTTTAACGCAGAAACTTCAACACCTCTTAAGGTATCGCAATCTTCACTGTTTACAATCACATCCTGAGAAACATCAACAAGACGACGTGTTAAGTAACCAGCATCTGCAGTTTTAAGAGCCGTATCCGCAAGACCTTTACGAGCACCGTGCGTAGAGATAAAGTATTCAAGAATTGAAAGACCTTCCTTAAAGTTAGAAAGAATCGGGTTTTCAATAATCGCTCCACCTCCATCATTAGATTTCTTAGGCTTAGCCATCAATCCACGCATACCGGTCAACTGACGAATCTGTTCTTTAGATCCACGAGCACCAGAATCAAGCATCATAAACACGGAGTTAAATCCTTGTTGATCCTCACGAATATTCTTCATAGAAAGCTCCGTAAGTGATGCGTTAGTTGATGTCCAAACATCAATAACTTGGTTATAACGCTCTGAGTTAGTAATAAGACCCATATTATAGCTAGACATAATTCCGTCTACCTGAGTATTTGCCTCATCAATCATATCGTATTTCTCAGCAGGAATAATAATATCCCCTAATGAGAAAGACAATCCACCTCTAAATGCGAATGTATATCCAAGTGTTTTAATACTGTCAAGGAACTCAGCAGTACGAGGAACACTCGTTAATTTTAAAATTCTAGCAATTACATCACGTAAAGACTTTTTAGTCAATACTTCGTTGATATAACCTGCTTCTTCAGGAACACTTTCGTTAAATAAAACACGCCCTACTGTAGTATCAATAATCTGATAAACTAATTCACCAGCTTCATTGAAATCTTTAGTACGTATCTTTATCATTGCGTTAATGTTCACACGCTTCTGGTTGTGAGCAATAACAACTTCTTCTGCACTATAAAAGGTAATTCCTTCACCCTGTATAGGATGTTCTGGAGTACTCTTACGCGCTTTAGTCATATAATAAAGACCCAATACCATATCCTGAGAAGGTACTGTAACTGGAGCACCATTTGCAGGGTTAAGAATATTGTTAGAAGCAAGCATTAGCATCTGAGCCTCCAAGATAGCTTCTGGCCCTAATGGCAAATGAACCGCCATCTGGTCACCATCAAAATCGGCGTTAAATGCTGTACACACTAACGGGTGTAACTGTATCGCCTTACCTTCAATAAGTTTTGGCTGGAAAGCCTGAATACCTAATCGGTGAAGCGTAGGAGCACGGTTTAGCAATACCGGGTGTCCTTTAAGAACGTTCTCCAAAATATCCCAAACTACAGGCTCTTTTTTATCTATAATCTTTTTAGCTGACTTTACTGTTTTTACAATTCCACGTTCTATCAATTTTCTGATAACAAATGGCTTGTAAAGCTCTGCAGCCATATCCTTAGGAAGACCACATTCGTAAAGTTTTAATTCTGGTCCAACAACAATTACCGAACGCGCAGAATAATCAACACGCTTACCAAGTAAGTTTTGACGGAAACGACCTTGCTTACCTTTTAATGAATCAGAAAGTGATTTTAAAGGTCTGTTAGAGTCTGTTTTTACTGCTGAAGATTTACGTGTGTTATCAAATAATGAATCAACAGCTTCTTGAAGCATACGTTTTTCATTACGTAAAATAACCTCTGGAGCTTTGATTTCCATCAAACGCTTCAAACGGTTATTACGTATAATAACACGACGGTATAAGTCATTTAAATCTGAAGTCGCAAAACGACCACCATCAAGAGGAACAAGAGGACGTAATTCTGGCGGAATAACCGGAACTACTTTCATTATCATCCACTCTGGTAAATTTTCGCGATTCTTATTAGCATCACGTAAAGATTCTACCACTTGAAGACGCTTTAGTGCTTCAGTTTTACGTTGTTTTGAAGTCTCATTATTTGCTTTATGACGTAAGTCATAAGACAACTCATTAAGATCTATACGTCTTAATAATTCAATAAGACATTCTGCACCCATTTTAGCGATAAACTTGTTAGGATCGCTATCTTCCAGATACATATTTTCTTGTGGAATAGACTCCAGAACATTCAGATATTCTTCCTCAGTAAGAAAGTCCATCTTCTTCAATTCATCTCCTTCTTCGTTCTTAGCTATACCAGGCTGAATAACTACATAGCGCTCATAATAGATAATCATATCTAATTTCTTAGATGGAAGACCTAAAAGATACCCTATTTTATTTGGCAAACTTCTAAAGTACCAGATGTGTGCCACAGGAACAACCAGGTTGATGTGACCCACACGATCTCTACGCACTTTTTTCTCAGTAACTTCTACACCACAACGGTCACAAACAATACCCTTGTAACGTATACGCTTATATTTACCACAAGCACACTCATAATCCTTTACAGGACCAAAGATACGCTCACAGAACAAACCATCACGCTCAGGTTTGTGCGTACGGTAGTTTATAGTTTCTGGTTTTAACACCTCTCCGCGCGATTCAGCCAAAATCGCTTCAGGAGATGCAAGACCAATAGAGATTTTATCAAATCTCTTTACTGCATTCTTATCATTATCTCTTGCCATAATACCTTATGTCGAAAATTATTCTTTTTTAACTTCTGTGATACTGTAAAATAAGGTTACGCTTCCGCAGAAGCGCAACCCATTAGTATCTATTCTTCTAGACGAATGTCTAGTCCAAGTCCTTTAAGCTCGTGCATCAATACGTTGAATGATTCTGGTAAACCTGGCTCTGGCATTGGCTCACCTTTTACGATACTTTCGTATGTTTTAGCTCTACCAATAACATCATCAGACTTCACAGTTAAGATTTCACGAAGAGTAGCTGAAGCTCCATAAGCCTCAAGTGCCCAAACCTCCATCTCACCAAAACGCTGACCACCGAACTGTGCTTTACCTCCTAATGGCTGTTGTGTAATTAATGAGTAAGGCCCTATTGAACGAGCGTGCATCTTATCATCAACCATATGCCCAAGTTTAAGCATATAGATCACACCAACAGTTGCAGGCTGATCAAAACGATCACCAGTACCACCATCGTAAAGATAGGTGTGCCCAAATCGTGGAATACCTGCTTCATCTGTAAGCTCATTAATCTGATCTAAAGTAGCACCATCAAAAATTGGAGTTGCATACTTACGACCTAATTTCTGACCAGCCCATCCAAGAACAGTCTCATAAATCTGACCAATGTTCATACGAGAAGGTACACCAAGTGGATTCAATACAATATCAACAGGAGTTCCGTCTTCTAAGAAAGGCATATCTTCTTGACGAACGATACGCGCAACAATACCTTTGTTACCGTGACGACCCGCCATTTTATCACCTACTTTCAGTTTACGTTTTTTAGCAACATAAACTTTTGCAAGCTTGATGATACCAGCAGGAAGTTCATCCCCTACCGAGATTGTAAACTTCTCACGACGTAAATTACCTTGAAGATCGTTCTCTTTGATTCTGTAATTATGCAACAGATCTGCGATCATTACATTAGTTGCATCATCAGTCGCCCAAGTACCTTGGTTTAAATGCGTATAATCTTCAACAGCATTAAGCATTTTTAGCGTAAACTTCTTACCTTTTGGAAGAACTTCTTCACCTAAATCATTCTTAACACCCTGAGCAGTTTTACCATTAACTAATTGAAATAATTTATCAACTAATACTGCTTTAAGATCATCAAATTTTTGATCGTATTCTGCTTCTAATGCAGAGATATCTTCTTTATCTTTTGCGCGTTTGCGCTTATCTTTAATTGCACGAGCAAAAAGTTTCTTCTGAATAACAACTCCTCTTAAAGATGGAGAAGCTTTTAAAGAAGCATCTTTTACATCACCTGCTTTATCACCAAAAATTGCGCGAAGTAATTTTTCTTCCGGAGTAGGATCAGACTCTCCTTTTGGAGTAATCTTACCAATTAATATATCGCCAGGTTTTACTTCTGCACCAATACGGATCATACCGTTTTCATCAAGGTCTTTTGTAGCCTCTTCAGAAACGTTAGGAATATCATTGGTTAATTCTTCATTACCCAATTTAGTATCACGAACATCTAATGAATATTCATCTACGTGAATAGACGTAAAGATATCGTCACGAACAACTTTTTCAGAAATCACGATCGCATCCTCAAAATTATACCCTTTCCAAGGCATAAAGGCTACTTTCATATTTCTACCCAAAGCCAGCTCCCCAGCTTCAGTTGCATAACCCTGACAAAGAACCTGACCTTTCTTAACGCGATCACCTCTTCTTACAATAGGCTTCAGGTTAATAGAAGTACTTTGGTTTGTCTTACGGAATTTAATTAATTGATAGGTTTTGCTATCCCCATCAAAACTCACCATACGTTCTTCATCGGTACGGTCATATTTGATAGTAATTTCATTAGCATCTACATATTCAACTTCACCATCACCTTCAGCATTAATCAATACACGAGAATCAGAAGCTACTTGACGCTCAAGACCTGTACCTACGATAGGTGCGTCTGCGCGTAAAAGAGGAACTGCCTGACGCATCATGTTAGACCCCATCAATGCACGGTTCGCGTCATCATGTTCTAAGAACGGAATCAAAGAAGCCGAAATAGATGCAATCTGGTTAGGCGAAACATCGGCATAATGAACTGTATTAGGCTCAACAACCGGGAAGTCACCTTCCATACGTGCAATCACACGTTCTTCTTGTATCTGACCAGAATCATCCATAGGGTTGTTTGCCTGAGCAATCAACATACCTTCTTCTTCCTCTGCACTCAAATATCTTGGTTCAGTCTCTAAGTCAATTTTTCCGTCAGTAACTTTGCGGTATGGAGTTTCAATGAAGCCCATATTGTTAACCTTAGCATATACTGCTAAAGAAGATATCAAACCAATGTTTGGACCCTCAGGAGTTTCAATAGGACAAAGACGACCATAATGTGTATAGTGGACATCTCGAACCTCAAAACCTGCACGCTCACGAGAAAGACCACCAGGTCCTAATGCCGAAAGACGACGCTTATGCGTAATCTCTGCAAGAGGATTGGTTTGATCCATAAACTGAGATAACTGGTTTGTACCAAAGAAGGAGTTGATCACAGACGAAAGTGTTTTCGCGTTAATCAAATCGATCGGAGTAAACACTTCGTTATCACGAACGTTCATACGCTCACGGATGGTACGAGCCATACGAGCAAGACCTACACCAAACTGAGTAGATAACTGCTCACCTACTGTACGTACACGACGGTTAGAAAGGTGATCAATATCATCAATCTCAGCTTTAGAGTTTATAAGCTCAATTAGATACTTAACAATAGTGATGATATCCTGTTTGGTAAGCACTTGCTTATCCATACCGATATCAAGACCTAATTTCTTGTTCATTCTATAACGACCAACTTCACCTAGGTTATAGCGTTGATCACTAAAGAATAACTTGTCAATAATACCACGAGCAGTCTCTTCATCAGGCGGCTCTGCATTACGTAATTGACGGTATATATGTTCTACAGCCTCCTTTTCTGAGTTTGTAGGATCTTTTTGAAGTGTATTATGAATGATCGCATAATCACCAAGTTGATTATCTTCTTTATGAAGTAAAATCGTCTTAGCGCCCGCTTCTAAAATTTCTTCTATATGTTCTTTTTCTAAAACGGTATCACGATCTAAAACAATCTCGTTACGTTCTATAGAAACAACCTCCCCAGTATCCTCATCTACGAAATCCTCATGCCACGTATTTAATACACGAGCGGCTAATTTGCGACCTAAATATTTTTTAAGTCCGGTTTTTGAAACTTTAACCTCTTCTGCAAGGTCAAATATTTCTAATATATCCTTATCACGCTCAAAACCGATTGCACGGAACAGAGTAGTAACAGGTAATTTTTTCTTACGATCGATGTATGCATACATCACACTATTGATATCTGTAGCAAACTCAATCCACGAACCTTTAAAAGGAATTACACGTGCAGAATAAAGCTTGGTACCGTTAGCGTGAAAAGACTGACCAAAGAATACACCAGGAGAACGGTGTAACTGAGAAACAACAACACGTTCTGCACCGTTGATACAAAAAGTACCACTAGGTGTCATATAAGGAATAGTACCAAGATAAACATCTTGAACTATCGTTTCAAAATCTTCGTGCTCATCATCAGTACAGTATAATTTTAAACGGGCTTTTAAGGGTACACTATAAGTTAAGCCTCGCTCGATACACTCTTGAATAGAGTATCTAGGTGGATCTACAAAGTAGTCCAAGAATTCTAGTACAAAGTTGTTACGGGTATCCGTAATAGGGAAATTCTCTAGAAAGGTGTTGTAAAGTCCTTCATTTCCTCTTTCTTCAGACTTAGTCTCTAATTGAAAGAAATCTTGAAAGGATTTAATCTGTATATCCAAAAAGTCAGGATATTCAGGTCTGTTCTTTACCGATGAGAAATTCAGTCTTTCAGCTTGTTTTGCTTGCATCTTCAACGAACGGAATTTAATTAAAATAAATTGAGAACCTGATTTTTCAGGTTCTGAGATCTCTTAACATAAGAAATCTAAGGCAATAATAGTCGTAATAATTAAGAAAACCTTATATACGACAAATGGTTTAGGCCTATTTCGAATAAACGAACAGACCTAAACCCTTGTATTTATAGTAGCTAAGCTTACTTAAGCTCAACTTCAGCTCCAGCTTCTTCTAATTGAGATTTGATAGCCTCTGCTTCATCTTTAGCGATACCTTCTTTAATTGGGCTTGGCGCGTTATCAACAAGCTCCTTTGCATCTTTAAGACCAGCTCCAGTTAATTCTTTTACAAGTTTTACAACTGCAAGTTTAGAACCACCAGCGGCTTTAAGGATTACATCAAATTCAGTCTGCTCTTCAGCAGCGTCATCACCACCTCCAGCAGGACCAGCCACAGCTACAGCTGCTGCTGCAGGCTCGATACCATACTCATCTTTTAAAATAGTAGCTAACTCATTTACTTCTTTTACAGTTAAGTTAACTAGTTGTTCTGCGAAATCTTTTAAATCTGCCATTTTTCTATCGTTTTAAAAAAAAATTCTTTATTATAATTATTAAGTGCGTACTTTATTAACCTTCTCTTTCTTGAAGGGTTTTAACAAGGCCAGCGATTGTTGAACCTCCTGATTTAAGAGCGCTAATAACGTTCTTAGCAGGCGATTGAAGTAGACCAACGATCTCCCCAACAAGTTCTTCTTTCGACTTGATATCTACTAAAGCGTCTAATTGCTCGTCACCTATATAGATAGCCTCTTCAATAAACGCTCCTTTAAGCAAAGGCTTATCAGATTTCTTACGAAATTCTTTAATCACCTTAGCTGGTGCGTTACCAGTCTCAGAAAGCATAATTGAAGTATTACCTTTTAAAGTAGCAGGTAATTCACCAAAATCTTTATCTGAGCTCTCCATTGCTTTTGCAAGCAATGTATTTTTAACCACGGCTAGTTTTACGTTTGCTTTAAAACATGCTCTTCTCAACCTAGAAGTAGTTTCTGCATTTAAACCAGAAATGTCTGCTAAATATATATGAGCACTATCAGCCAACTGCGCAGTCAAATCTTCTATTACTTGTGATTTTTCTTCTCTTGTCATAATTTAACTTTTACTGCTCAGCAAAACGTTTTGAATCTACTTCAACGCTAGGACTCATAGTACTAGACATAAAGATGCTTTTAATATAAACACCCTTAGATGCAGTAGGCTTCAATTTTACTAATGTGGTTATCAATTCTCTTGCATTAGCCGCAATTTTATCAGCATCAAAAGACGCTTTACCAATCGCTGCGTGTACAATACCTGTCTTATCAACTTTAAAGTCAATCTTACCAGCCTTAACATCAGATACAGCCTTTGCCACATCCATAGTTACAGTACCGGTTTTAGGGTTAGGCATCAAGCCACGAGGACCTAACACACGTCCTAAAGGACCTAACTTACCCATAACGCTTGGCATAGTGATGATCACATCAACATCTGTCCAACCGCCTTTGATTTTCTCTAAATATTCATCAAGACCTACAAAGTCAGCTCCCGCTTCTTTAGCTTCAGCTTCTTTATCTGGAGTTACCAGAGCAAGAACCTTCACATCTTTACCAGTTCCGTGAGGAAGTGTTACCACTCCACGAACCATTTGATTCGCTTTACGCGGATCTACATTAAGACGCACAGCCAAGTCAACAGAAGGATCAAAATTTACTTTGCTTACTTCTTTTATTAAAGCAGAAGCTTCAGCCAATGTATAGGTAGAACTTGCATCTACTTTAGCCCGTGCTTCTTTTTGCTTCTTTGTTACTTTTGCCATTTTAAATTGCTTTTTTGGATGTTAAAAAGGAGCCTGCCCTTTTACAGTTATTCCCATAGACCTTGCAGTTCCCGCAACCATTCTCATCGCACTTTCTACTGTAAACGCGTTAAGATCTGGCATTTTGTCTTCAGAGATAGCTCTAATTTGATCCCAAGTTACACTAGCAACTTTTTTACGGTTAGGCTCACCAGAACCTCCTTTGATCTTAGCTGCTTCCATTAATTGGATGGCAGCTGGTGGTGTTTTTACCACAAAGTCAAAAGACTTATCACCATAAACAGTAATAACTACAGGAAGTACTTTACCGGCTTTATCTTGAGTTCTAGCATTAAACTGCTTACAAAACTCCATAATATTAACTCCGGCAGCACCTAAAGCTGGTCCAACAGGTGGGGAAGGATTTGCTGCACCTCCCTTAACTTGCAACTTAACAACCTTACTTACTTCTTTTGCCATTTTTAAAAATTTAGTTTGATATGTTCTTTAGTGGAAGCAGAAGAACGATATCTAATATATGTGTAACACTTATACTTTCTCAACTTGCATATAACTCAACTCTAATGGAGTCTTTCTTCCAAAGATCTTAACCATCACCTCAAGCTTACGCTTTTCCTCATTGATGTTTTCAACAGTACCGTTAAAACCATTAAAAGGACCATCTATAACTTTCACCGTCTCTCCAAGAACAAAAGGTATCGCTACATTATCTGTTTTAACAGCTAATTCATCAACCTTACCTAACATCCTATTAACCTCTGATGTTCTAAGCGGCACAGGATCTCCTCCTTTTACCTCACCTAAAAAACCAATCACACCGTTTATAGACTTAATCATATGCGTTACTTCACCTCCAAGATTCGCATGAATCATGATATAACCAGGAAAGTAAACACGCTCTTTATTAATTTTTTTACCGTTGCGGATCTGAACAACCTTCTCAGTAGGAACAAGAACCTGCTCAATGTAATCTTCAAGATTAAAACGAGATATCTCTTGCTCGATATACCCCTTAACCTTGTTTTCTTGACCACTTACGGCCCTTACCACGTACCAGTCTTTATCTTTGGTATTGTTTGTTATAGCCATTGTGATTAATTTAAGCTCCTACCAGATTAAAATACGCCTTAATAGCTCTACTAAAAACAGTATCAACTCCCCAAATTGCTAATGAAAAAATGATAGTGAAAACCACTACAACAACAGTAAGACGTTGAGCTTCTGAAAGCGGAGTCCAAGTAACGTGATTTTTCAATTCGTTGTAAGACTCCTGAAGGTAATTAATTAATCCAGCCATATTATTTAACTCTATAAAAAGACACTTTGCCTTTTAAATTAAACCGCTAAGCAGCTTTATTATTGAAATCGAAGAAATTCGATCATTGCACGGGTTGAGAGGCTCGAACTCCCGACACCTGGTTTTGGAGACCAGTGCTCTACCAACTGAGCTAAACCCGTATAACAAGATATTCAAAAAAGAAAACCTTATTCTTTATTATAAAAATCAAGGCATTCGCTTACACGAACGCCTTAATTCTTTAAAACTTATAATTCGTGATTATTCAAGAATCTCAGTTACCTGTCCTGCACCTACTGTTCTACCACCTTCACGGATAGCAAAACGAAGACCTACATTCATTGCAATTGTCTGAATCAACTCAACAGTAATAGTCAAGTTATCTCCCGGCATAACCATTTCTACTCCATCAGGAAGAGATATGTTACCAGTTACGTCAGTTGTACGCACATAGAATTGCGGACGGTAGTTATTGTGGAATGGCGTGTGACGACCACCTTCTTCTTTCTTAAGGATATAAACCTCAGCTTTAAACTTAGAGTGAGGAGTTACAGAACCTGGCTTAGTAATAACCATACCGCGAGTGATCTGTGACTTTTCAATACCTCTCAATAAGATACCTACGTTATCTCCAGCTTCACCTCTATCTAGTATCTTACGGAACATCTCAACTCCAGTAATAGTAGAAGTAAGTTTCTCTGCCCCCATACCTATGATCTCAACAGGATCTCCAGTATTAGCAACACCAGTTTCGATACGACCAGTAGCAACAGTACCACGACCAGTAATAGAGAATACATCTTCAATAGGCATCAAGAAAGGCTTATCAACATCACGAGCAGGCAATTCAATCCAATTATCTACAGCATCCATAAGCTCCATAATCTTATCAACCCATTTTTGCTCACCATTCAATCCACCTAAAGCAGACCCCTGAACAACAGGACCATTATCACCATCATACTCATAGAAACTAAGAAGATCTCTAACCTCCATCTCAACTAGCTCAAGAAGCTCCTCATCATCAACCATATCCACTTTATTCATGAATACAACAATACGAGGAATACCTACCTGACGACCAAGAAGGATATGCTCACGAGTTTGTGGCATAGGACCATCAGTTGCAGCAACAACAAGAATAGCACCGTCCATTTGAGCAGCACCAGTTACCATGTTTTTTACGTAATCCGCGTGACCCGGACAGTCAACGTGTGCATAGTGACGGTTAGCCGTAGCATACTCTACGTGAGAAGTGTTAATAGTAATACCTCTTTCTTTTTCTTCAGGAGCGTTGTCAATAGAGTCAAAACTTCTTAATTCAGAAAGACCTGCGTTAGCAAGTACAGTAGTAATAGCAGCAGTTAAGGTAGTTTTACCGTGGTCAACGTGCCCTATAGTACCAATATTTAAGTGAGGTTTGGAACGATCAAATGTTGCCTTTGCCATGATTTAAATAATTTTAATCTTAGTTATTATTAGTGTTTAATTTTAAACTTACCTGACACGCCAGCTATATGGTTTTACTAAAACGCACAAAAAACTGAGCGCCATAGGCACCCGTTTAAGTAGCAGCGACTGCTATTGAGCCAACGACGGGATTTGAACCCGTGGCCTCTTCCTTACCAAGGAAACGCTCTACCCCTGAGCTACGTCGGCTTATAAATTTCCCATTCAAAACGACCGAAGTCTGAATTGCCCGGGCTGACCTACTCAGCTAAAGGGCTAACAAAAGTCATAAATGACTATAACCAAAGCCTATCAGGTTTGGTTTAAACAAATCGAAAAATCCGATTTTAAATACCCTCAACAAAGGAGGCTATTTAGAGCGGGAGACCGGGTTCGAACCGGCGACATTCAGCTTGGAAGGCTGACGCTCTACCAACTGAGCTACTCCCGCATTGCGGCGCCAAAATTAATAAAAATTTATTAATTAGCACAAATAAAAAAAATAATTGTGGGGAGAGCAGGATTCGAACCTGCGAAGTCTAATGACAACAGAGTTACAGTCTGTCCTCGTTGGCCGCTTGAGTATCTCCCCAATATTGGTATTATCAGTATTTCAAAAAACGCTTCGACTGCGCTCCACGCAAGCTCTAAAAACAATCTTTACTTCGATCTAAAAGAACTTTAAAAAGAGCCGATGGAGGGACTCGAACCCACGACCTGCTGATTACAAATCAGCTGCTCTAGCCAGCTGAGCTACATCGGCCTTTATCACTTTTCTAAGTGTAAAAAACTCCGCTATTTCTAACGGAGTGCAAATGTAGAATAAATTTATAATCCACAAAACTTTTTTTTATTTTTTTTCAGGCTGTAGCCCTAATTTTTTGTTTTCGCTTAACCAATAATCGCTCTAAAGATTGTGCACAGCTATCAGCTCCTTCCTCAAATGATTTTGCTTGTTTTTTCACTATCAATTCGTTACCTGGAACACTTAGCAAAATTTCGACGATTTTGTTCTGCCTAGTACTTGTGTTTTCGACTTTTAAAAAAACATCTGCATAAATTACGTGATCATAAAATTGTTCAAGCTTATTCATCTTTTTCTGAATAAAATTAATCAGCTTTTGATCTGCTACAAAATGGGGTGTTTGCACATTTACTTTCATAGATCCACATATTAAAGGGTTACTAATTGGTTAAATTCTACTGTTATTTAGAATTTCTGGGGTGCGCTTTTTGGTAGACCCTTCCCAACTCTGCCATACTTGTATGCGTGTAAACCTGGGTAGCAGCTAAACTAGCGTGCCCTAATAATTCTTTAACAGCATTTAAATCTGCCCCATTATTAAGCAAATGAGTCGCAAAAGTATGCCGAAGCACATGCGGACTCGTTTTGATTTTTCGGGACACCTTACTAAAATAACGATTTATCGTTCGGTAAACAAACGTTTCATATAATTTAGCACCCTTATCTGTGAGCAATAAATTCTCTTCATTTTTATCAAAGCCTTTGTTTAAAAGCAATTCTTGATATCGTTTTATTCCATCTTCTAACCAACTGATCATAGGAATAATTCGCTCTTTGTTACGTTTTCCTAGTACTTTTATAGTGTGCGAATTAAAATCAACATCAGAAGTTTTTAAATCAATCAACTCACTTCGTCTTATTCCGGTAGCGTAAAACAACGACACAATCAGGAAATCACGAGATTCAGAAAATTCCTGAGCATTGGCTAAATTATTTATAACCGAATCTATTTCCTTATTAGAGAAAGGAACTTGTATCTCTTTTTTAATTTTTAAAGATTTATGTTTTGCTAATGGATTAACCTCTACACCTCCCGTTCTCTGCAAAAATTTAAAAAAAGCTTTCAGAGAAGCTATTTTTCTATTTATACTTCTATGCGTCAAACCAGAATCAGAAAGCGTCACAATCCAAGACCTCACATAGGTGTATTCTACTTCATTCGCAGATTCTACACCAAACTCAGCTTCAAGAAACTTAAAAAAAACTTCAAGATCATTTGTATATGCCAATAAAGTATGCTTACTGTAATTTTTCTCCAGCTCTAAATAGTCAACAAACGATTTGATCTGCATAATTTAGTTTTAAAGAAAGATACTCATTTCCCAAGTAAAAGCATAATGACACCACACTGAAACCACAGCCCAACCACACTTTACCACACAATCTGTAGGCGAATATAGTATAATTACGGGCTGACTTTTGACGCACCTATAAGCACCACTACCTTTTAAATAGCTTATTTACAACCACAGAGAATCACGAATAATTGTTTATGACACCTCCAGAATTCGATTTAATGAGTAAAAAAACCAGCGCAACAATCACCTCGAAGCCTAATTATAAAACAAAAAAAAATCTGCTAAGATTACTCTTAGCAGATTTAATATTTTGAAAGAGGATTAGTCTCTCTGTTAATAATCCCTGGCAAGAACTAATCTCACCGACGGAATATTAAATATTCTCTTGATCGCGAAGCCCTTGAATATAAGATGCTTTCTGAATTTCTCTTCTACGTGAAACAGAAGGTTTTGTGAAAGCTTGACGATCACGCAGCTTACGCATTGTTCCCGTTCTATCAAATTTTCTTTTGAAACGCTTCAGCGCTCTATCGATATTTTCTCCGTCTTTTACTGGTATAATTAACATAGTGGTACCTCCTTTCTTTAAAATTCTTTTCAGTTTTCAGGCCGCAAAGATAGTTTAAACTTTAAAACTAACAAGCGGTTTTAAAGTTAATTATTTCGCCGCAGGCTTATATTCTTTTTTATCTATTACCATCTTAGCAATAATCTCTTTTAAAATCTCAGACGTACCCCCACCTATCGGTCCTAACCTACTATCTCTAAACATTCTCGCTAGCGGATAATCTTCCATATAACCATACCCTCCTAACATCTGCAAGCATTTATAAATCACATCATCTGCGATTTTAGTTGCAAGCAATTTAGACATGCTAGCCTCCTTAACTACATAATCGCCACTATAAAGATTATTAGCAATTGCATAGTTAAATGACTTCACCATCTCCACTTCACTTGCCATCTCTGCCACAGTATGCCTCAATGCCTGAAATTTATCTAAGGTTTTGCCAAAAGCGATACGGTCTGACATATATCCTAATGTATACTCTAAAGCATACTCAGCACGTGCGTGTGCATTTACACCCATTATCAAACGCTCTAAAGCAAAATGCTGCATAATGTAAGAGAAGCCTTTATCCTCTTCTCCCATTAGATTTTCAACAGGAATTTTCACATCAGAAAACGCTATCTCTCCCGTATCTGAAGCTCTCCAACCCAGTTTGTCTAATTTTGTAGCACTTATTCCTTCTGTATCTCTATCTATTACAAAAATACTCAGACCTTTATTTCCCTTCTCAGGAGTTGTCTTCGCAGCAACAATTAAATAATCTGAATATACCCCATTTGTAATAAAAGTTTTTGAACCATTTAAAATGTAATGATCTCCCTTTAAAACAGCTGTACTACGCATTCCTGCAACATCAGAACCACCAAAGGGTTCTGTGATACATAAACAGCCTATTTTTTCACCAAGAATACTAGGCGTTAAATATTTTTCTTTAATCGCTGGTGAACCTTCAACTTTTAAATGCGTCATCGCTAAATAGGCATGTGCCCACATTGCAGCAGCAAAACCACCACTATTGATGCGTTGTAATTCTTCAAGAAAAATAACAGTGTAGAAAATATCAAGATCGAGCCCACCATATTCTTCAGGAGCGGCTAAACCAAAATAGCCCATCTCTCCCATCTTTGTCCAGATAAAGCGATCTATATTACCCGTCTGCTCCCATTTTTCAATATGTGGAACAACTTCCTTTTGCAAAAATTCTCTCAGACTTTCTCTAAAGAGCTGATGCTCTTCCGAAAAAAAAACATTATTCATCTAGTATACTTTAATTTAATATAAGGCAATCGGAAAGGAAGCTTTACAAGCCAAATATGCGTAATTCTCAGTAATGCCTTCTCCATTTTGGTTGGATGACAAATATAATTTAATTCGCTCTAATTTATAGGAGGTTATTCCGTCTATTTTGAGGAGCTCATCAAGATCATTAATTCCCTTATGCAGCAGACGGTAATCTATAATATCTCTTGCGCTTTCAAAAGTTATAAATGGAACTGTTGAGAGATCTGATGCATTAGCGGCATTCACGTCAATCAACTGTATGTCTGGTTTTGACTGAACCGTAAACTGATCTTTAATGGCGTACACCTGACTTTTTGAAGTACCATAAATGTCATAAAGCTGATTATCCTCAAGAAAACCTCCCAGTTTTTTCCTACAACTCAACAGGCGTTTTACAACAACCTCATCTAAATGTTTAATACCCATTAAAGATTTAAAATCTGCCTTATTTAAATCGCTTTTAGGTTTTTCTTCTGAGTATGAAAAACTAGTTTTTGAAGCTTTAGGTTTGGAATTTGTAACCCATTCCGGAAATTTAAAGTAGGGTGCGATTGTTTGTAATAAAGAATCTGAAACACCAGTTACTTTCTGAAAATCATCAGCAGAATTAATCTACTGATCCTTTTCACGAAAGCGTAATAACTTATCTATTTCAACCATACGCATTCCTAAAGTATAGCCTTTGTAATCAGTTATGAAATCAGGATTGAATGGATAGATTTTCGGCTGGGATTCCGCTAACATTAATTGCTTCAAATATCTGAAGCGCTTCATCTGTTAATGCTTCTGGTTTATAAAAAGCATTTGGAGTTATCCAAAATAGACTCCCAAACAAGCAATTAAAACCAGCACCAAAAGCAAAACCCCACTTCTTTGTCTGTTATCCAGAAAGAAATGGGATTTTAAATTCATAAGAGAATTATTTTGTTAAGAAGCTTCTTTAGTCTTTTTTGAATCTTTATCTATAACAGCATCCATTCGGCCAATTTTAATGGCATTAAGATATGCTTGTAATTCTTTTCTAACTTTAGGGGACAGTAATACCAAACCGATAATGTTAGGAAATACCATCGCAAAGATCATTGCATCTGAGAATGCGATAACTGCTCCTAAACTCGATGAAGCACCTACTATTATAAAGGCTAAAAATAATACTTTGTAAGTAATGTCCTGAACCCTTCCTTTTCCAAATAAATATTTCCATGATTGCAATCCGTAATAAGACCAAGAAATTGCAGTTGAAATTGCAAATAATACAACTGCAATAGTAAGAACAATAGAGAAGTATGGAATAGCAGAGTCAAATGCTACTGAAGTCAAATCCACTCCATTGATAGGTTCGTTAGTTGCATTAAGCATTACGTTACTTGCTGCATCGAGATTACCATATGTAAACAGGTTGTGCTTTGCGTTTGTGATAATAATAACAACGGCAGTCATTGTACAGATGATCACGGTATCTACAAAGGGACCAATTGAAGCCGTAAGGCCTTCACTAGCCGGGTAACGTGTTTTAACAGCAGAATGTGCAATTGCAGCAGAACCTACACCAGCCTCATTAGAAAACGCTGCTCTTTGAAAACCTACAATAAGAACTCCTACCACACCTCCAAAGGCTGCATTAGGGTTCATTGCGCCATCCCATATCTGACCTAAAGCAAAGCCCACCATATCTATATTAATAGCAATGATAATAAAACCTGCAAGAACGTATACAATAGCCATAAATGGCACCACTTTTTCGGTAAAAGAACCAATACGCTTTATACCACCTATAATCACCAACCCAATAATTGCAGCCATTATCAAACCTAGATACAATCCTGCGTTAGGATTATCCCAACCGGTCATTTGTATCAACTGTGACGAAGCCTGATTAGATTGAAACATATTTCCGCCACCAAAAGACCCCCCGATACAGAAAATAGCAAATACTACCGCAGTCACTTTACCAAGGCCTCCTAGCCCTTTTTCTTTTAAACCTTTAGAAAGGTAATACATAGGACCACCGTAGGTTTTACCATTTTCATCTATTTCACGATATTTTACACCTAACGTACACTCCACAAACTTTGAAGCCATACCTAAAAGCCCTGCTACGATCATCCATATCGTAGCTCCCGGACCACCCAGTGCAATTGCAACCGCAACACCAGCGATATTACCAAGACCTACCGTTGCAGAAAGAGATGCTGTTAAAGCCTGAAAATGTGTTACCTCACCTTGAACTTCGCCAGTAAGCTTAACAGTATCTTTTACTTTTCCATCTTCAACAGTGATTTCTTCATCTGCAGGCACATAATGATCTAAATCATCATATTTCCCCCAAGCTGTTTTAATACTATCTTTAAAGTATCTAAGGTTAACACCCTTAAAATAAATTGTAAAAAACAAAGCCCCTAAAAGCAAAATAAGAATTACGATAGGTAATTCTTTTCCGGCTATAACTATAGGATACATTATGGTGTCTACAATGGGCGTCGTATATTTTTCGAAAGCTGCATTTATAGATTCCCCCATGCTCATTTCTTCTTGAGCAAATGTCAGAAAGGGAAAAATTAGACAACAAATTGAAAAAATAATTTTCTTCATAAGAATATTTTTAAAATAAAATTTGGAGTAAAAAACCTTGAGGAAAATCCACAAAGCATTAAATAAAAAACAAATTACTTCAAAGCATCAAAATGCTATCGGGATGCTTTGAAGCCATAATCTCGATTTTTCGAGTAAAGCCAGCAAGATGCTAAAAAAATAGCCTTTTTCAAAGGTAAACCTCGTTAAAAAAGAAGAGAAAGTCTCCATTTACAAAGAATCATTCAACGAATCACTCAGCTTATTACTTAAAATTATTGTTTAGGCACTATTGTGTAAGAATGCAAAAAAAGCCCTATTTGATACTAATCAAACAGGGCCTTAAAAATGGTAATTTTTATTAATCGAAATTAATTGATTGCCTCTTTTTTCAATTTAATTGCGGCGAGATATCTGTCTAACTGTTTCTTTACCACAGGAAATAAAAAGAATAATCCTACCATATTGGGAAAGATCATTGCAAAAACCATAGCATCAGAGAATGCCCAGATCGACCCCATATTTGCTGCAGCACCAATTACTACAAATATTAGAAATAAGACCTTATATACAAGATCAGCGGCCTTACCTCTTCCGAAAAGAAATTTCCAGGACTGCAAACCATAGTACGACCAAGAGATCATGGTAGATACTGCAAATAAAACCACCGCTATTGTTAAAAATACATTTGAAAAAGGAATATACTCGTGAAAAGCTTTTGATGTAATACCAGCTCCTTCATAAGAAAGACCATCAATAATTACAGCTCCTGAGCCATCACCTCCGTATTCAAAGTAACCGCCAAAATTAAAAATAATGATAACTAGCGCAGTCATTGTACAAATCACTACAGTATCAATAAACGGCTCTAATAAAGCAACTAAGCCCTCACTCGCAGAGTACTTCGTACGTACTGCTGAGTGTGCGATAGATGCGGAACCAGCTCCCGCTTCATTAGAAAATGCTGCTCTTTTAAAACCTACTAAGAGAACACCTATAAAACCACCTACACCTATTGCTGTCGGTTTGAAAGCCTCTTCCATTATTAAAGTAAAAGCATCATCTATCAATGTATAATTAGATCCCACGATATAAATACAAGCTCCTAAATACATAATTGCCATAAATGGAACTACTTTTTCAGTAACCTGTGCAATACGCTTGATCCCACCAATAACGATAATACCAACTAAAACCGCTATCACAACACCAATCCAGAAACCGGCACCTGCACTCTGCAGATTAAACAATTCTTTCAATACAATTGTTGCTTGATTACTCTGCGCGGCATTACCACCACCAAAAGAATTACCGATACAAAAAACAGCAAAAATCACTGCAGCTATTTTCCCTAAGGTCGCAAAGCCTTTTTCTTTTAATCCTTTAGTCAGGTAATACATTGGCCCACCATATACTGTACCATCTTCACCTATATCACGGTATTGAACTCCCAAGGTACATTCTACAAACTTGGTTGACATCCCCATCAGTCCACAAACAACCATCCAGAATGTTGCTCCAGGGCCTCCTAAAGCAATTGCAAGGGCTACACCCGCAATGTTACCGTTACCTACTGTGCCAGAAACTGCAGTTGCCAAAGCCTGAAAGTGGCTCATTTCTCCTGCAGAAGATTCATCTCTAATGGTATCAACAATATCCCCATCAATAGCTAAATCATCATCAAGCGTTTCTATATGCTGCTCAAGATCTACTTTGTTTAAATCAACCCCGTTTGCAATACCATTTTCACCATATAAAACCTGAGCACCATGATTTTCTATATCTTCATATTTACCACGTACTGTCTGAATTGCACGCCAGAAATATCTGAAGTTTGGAAAACCGAAACGAATAGTAAAGAAAAATGCACTAAAAACAAGAAGAATTAGCACGAAAGGAATTCCAAATACATTAAAGAAAATTATATTTGAAAAGAAATCTGAAATAGGCGCAAAAGCCTGATCAATTTTTTGATCTATTCCAACCTCAACCTCTTGAGCTGCAACCTGGAAAACCGAAAAAAAGATAAAAACGGAAGCGAATAGGTGTTTCATAAAAAAAGCAAAATCGTTAAATTAAAACTAGAATAAAGCGAAAAACGTTACATTATTTTCACCGCTTTCTTCGACAAGCTGTAAACATACTACTAAATCGCAAATTCTTTATGTAATTTTTCGATCTGTTCTGGTCTTCCTATTACAATGAGTATAGAATCTCTTTCGAGCATTAAAGAAGCTTCGGGATTGATGATATAATTTCCGTCAGGTGACTTATAGCCTATGATAGAACAACCCGTACGATTTCTTAGGTCAATATCTCGTATAGTACGACTCTCGTGATCAGGACAAACAGCATCATAATTTATTTGCTGAACATTTACCCGCCCACCGGTCGCTACCTGCAAATGATCTATAAACTCCAGCAAATCAGGCACAACAACCAGTGAAGCCATATGATCACCACCTATTTTATCTGGCATTATCACATTGTTTGCGCCAGCAAATTTTAGTTTTTGATACGTTGTCTCTTCAGAAGCTCTACTTATAATTTTCATTTTAGAATTAATTTGCCGTGCAGAAAGCACCACAAATAAATTATCAGAATCATTAGGCAATGCAGATATTAAAGTTGCAGCGCGCTCCACCCCTGCTTTTATAAGAACCTCATCTTCATTGGCATTACCGGTAACAAAATTTACTTCTTCAGATTGAAATTTATGTACCACCTCTTCATCCAACTCTATGATAACAAAAGGCTTGTGATAGGTCATTAACTTTTGTGCGGCCTGCTTACCATTACGGCCATAACCTACGATGATCACATGATTATTGAGTTTATCTATTTTCTTCTGCACGCTGCGCTGTTTTATAAGTTCAAAATTACTTCGGCTTAAAATATATTCTGTTATAATAGAGATCGCATAACCCAGAACGACCACACTTACCAAAATTAATATTACTGTAAAAATTTTTGCGGTATCGTTGAGGGGCTGCACTTCTCCAAATCCTACGGTGCTAATGGTAATCATAGTCATATAAACCGCATCGGTCCAAGTGTACTCTGCAAAAAATCGAAAACCGAAAACCCCCATTGCCAGCATACTTACAATAAGCAGTAAGGCAATATAAATTCGGTTTTTAAAAATGGTAAGCATAGTTTTTTACAAATCAAATACAGATGTACGTTTTGTATAAACCAAATCTTTAAGCTTAAGCCAGAAGGCTAAAACAAGATAAAAAGCAAATCCCAAACCTGCAGTAGCAAATGAAAGATAAATGAAGAACAAACGCACATTCTTAGCACGTATCCCCATTCGGTCTGCCAGTCGAGACGAAACGTAGAATCCGTTTCTTTCAAAAAAATGACGCAATTTATGCATAACAACTATTCTTATTTACAAAACGTATATCTGCTAAAATAAAGCCTTTGGTTGATTATATCGCTTCATTAAGCAAATAATTACGTATCTGACAATGCAAACATTGATTTTGATCACAATACATTTTTTTTAGCTGAATCAACGCCTGACTATGCAAGGCATCTTTCTTAGTTTCTCTCGATTTTGAAAAGCCATTCATTATGGAATTTTTCTCCTGCGGAAGGTTGAGCATTAATTTAACTAATTCTACTTCTATTAATTGACCCTGAGCTTTTGCGGTTGCAAACTTTATAGGTATCAGAGTATTAATTATTAAGATATCTATAAATGCCGGAGTGATTTTTTTAGATCGCTTTTTATGAATCTTGCCAAAGTAATACTGTGTTTCCCAATAGAAAGAAGTCTCTATTTTAAATAACTCTTGCACTTGGGCTCTCGTTTTTGCAGCTATAACTAAACTGAACAAATTAGTACGCTGCTCATAAAATTGAGCGAGTTGAGACAATCGAATAGTAGGAAAATTAGGCGGTCGCAATTTGTAGAACTGCACTTTTTGATTAATTCCAGTAACTAGCTGATACTTATGCTTATTGTATTCATATTCTTCCTACCAGCTTCTAGGCTCTTGTTCTTCTGCTGTTTCCGACAATAATCCTGCAAGTCCTAGCAATACAATCTCCAATTGATCTTTTTGTAAACTAATTTTCTTATGATTTTAAAATCTAAATCTGAAGCTAAAGCTTCAAAAGCATCGGCATTGATTACTGTACCAAAGTTACGGGCAAGCATTGCAAACAAAACTGCTTCCCAATTACCATTTTTGCTAGCGATCTATTTTTCGACCTGCAAAACCTTTTGCTCTAAGCGCTCAAAAAACCAGGAACTTCTTTAAATCTAGATTCACAATTGATAAAATTGTAGATCTTCGATTCTAGTAAATGTTGGTAATTATTCAGCAATTCATCATTCACCTTATCGGTGAGAATAAGCGTTGGGATTTGTGCGTCAACTTTATCAAAAACAGTACAATCATATTCCCAAACCACGTGCAGGATTACATTTTCATAAGCGGGATCCTGCTGGTGATTATGTAGATACCAATCCGAACTTTTTATGTGAATTTCAACGTTACCCGCCCATAACTGATCATCAATTCCCACCTGAGCATTAAAAAAATCAGGGCCTGCAAGTTGATTATGCATACCTGTTTTTATGATCTGAAGTTTTTTACCACAAACTGTTTGAAGCTTTGAAGTTGAAGCTGCACCGTCAAATTTTCGGCAGTTCCAAAGATGATGTAAAAAGGCCTCTTTCATTAGCTTAAAGTTAAAGCAATTTTAGCATAACCTTAATAGCTTCAACGCTTAAGCCTCTGTAATTTTAAAAAAAATAAAAAACTATGAAAAATTCAATTCTAACTTTAGCATTTGCAACAACCCTAATTTTCACATCTTGTGTAGATCGAAAAACTTCAGATAATGGGGAGGTAGAGCTCAAATCACAGTCTGAACAAGTTACGCCAGAAGATATGTATCAAACCTCAGGAAAAGAAGATGCTGATAACCCTGAAGATCTTACAGAAATCAACAGCGCTAAAAAAGTAATCAATGATTATTTTGATGCATTAAGTCGCGGAGAAACTGCCGAAGCTTACCAAGAAATGTCTCAGACAAGTGATCGCGGTACATCTTCTGAATTTGCTGAAAAGCATTCAAATATTGAAACAGTAACCTTAAGTTTTACTGAAGATCCAAAAGTAACCTCTGGAGCAGAAGGTACCGATGTAAAAATGCCTCTTAGATATACTATTAAAACTAAACAGGGAAATACTGAAACCTACAACGGCTCTGTAATGGTCGTAAAAAAGAACAAAGAAGATGCTGACTATAAAATACAAGGCATGACTATGACGCGGGAAGACAGTTAATACATTAATCTATAAATCCTTTTTCGCGCATCCAGTTGTCGTTATACATTTTGCCAACATAGCGGCTGCCATGATCGTGAAAAAGGATTACTACAACATCACCTTCTTTAAAATGTTCTTTTAACTGCAGTAAACCTTTAATCGCTGCCCCTGCAGAATTACCTAAGAAAAAACCTTCTTCTTTTGCCAAACGCTGTGTATAGACTGCGGCATCTTTATCAGTTACTTTGGTAAAGCCATCAATGATTTTAAAATCTACATTTTTAGGTAAAATATCTTCTCCTATTCCTTCGGTTATGTATGGGTAAATTTCATTCTCATCAAAAATTCCGGTTTCGTGATATTTTTTAAATACCGAACCGTAAGTATCTATCCCCCATATTTTGATATCGGGGTTTTTCATTTTTAAATACTTTCCCACACCAGATATTGTTCCTCCAGTGCCTACACCAGCTATAAAATGGGTTATTTTACCAGCTGTTTGTTCCCAAATTTCAGGTCCTGTGGATTCAAAATGTGCCTCAGCATTCGCGGGATTATCGTATTGATTCACATACCAAGAGTTTGGCGTTTCTTGTGCTAAGCGCTTCGAAGTACTATAATACGATTGGGGATCATCTGGCGCTACATCTGTGGGACAAACCACAACTTCGCATCCTACCGCTTTAAGAATGTCTATTTTTTCTTTGCTCTGCTTATCAGAAATTACACAAACCATTTTATAGCCTTTTACGATAGCGACGAGTGCGAGGCCCATACCTGTGTTTCCAGAAGTCCCTTCAATAATTGTTCCGCCAGGTTTTAGATCTCCAGAAGCTTCAGCGGCTTCAACCATTTTTAAAGCCATTCTATCTTTAACAGAATTACCCGGATTGAAGGTCTCATATTTCGCCAAAACCAAACACGGTAATTCTGCGGTAAGCTTATTTAGTTTTACGAGTGGAGTATTGCCTATTGTCTCTAAAATATTTTCGGCATAATGCATAAAAATGGGATTTTTAAGTAGGAATTGTTTTAAGTACTTTTTAACCAAAACGACCTTCTGTTATCTATTTTCAAAAAATAGATATTAAAAACGAAATTTTATACCGATTTAACAACATTTTGATTTTTCAACCTGAAATTCAGTAAAGAGTTTCTTCCCTATTTAGAACCAAGCGTTTGCTTTGATCTTGAACTGCCTCTTCTCACTTTAAGGATGTAATAAATAATAAAAGTATTTCCTATAATAGATGGCAAAATCCAAACCCACAATCCCGGTATTCTCATACCTGCAACTAAAAATGCAGTCACTGATGCGATATAGGCACCTGTAATCTTACCTATATGCTGTGTGAGCCACGCTGTTTTTGTACGAAAAGGATTTTTCAAAAATCGATAATCCTGAAAGCATAATGCTAGAGCCAAAATCCCAAAAAAGATAAAAAGGATTTTATTACCAAAAATCTCCAGCATCCCGCTTACAATCATCAGAACTGCAAGCACTGCCATACTAATGGTTAGGCTCCAGTCAGTTTTAGACACTTTAGCTTTTTTAGATTTAAAACGCAAAGTTCTATTTCCTACCAAAACCATATAAATGGTAAACAAACCGATTAAAAATAAGAAAGAATTATAATGCCCAGGCATACTTGCTACCGGTAAAGAAAGCCCGGAACTCACTAGCATTCCAATTGTAAAAAACTTACCTGATTTTCTGTGAATTTTGCTTCCTTTCTTAGCAACTAAACTCAACGTGCCCGAAAGAAGACCTATGCCGCCAAAGAATGCGTGAATATAAATAACGATGGTGATTGCTGTTTCCATAATTGAGTGGTTTGATTGTTCTCTTCAAAAATGAAAACATTTGAGGAAGCTAAGTATTCAAACTAACCCAACTGTAAAATCTCAATACTCAACTGTAACATGAAAAGGCTTTCTATTTACAGAAGCTCAAAACTTAATCAAACTTAATAGTCTTTACCGGAGAAATACGGGTAATAACATAAGAAGGTACCAATAACATTACCGCACATAAAAGAAAGGTACCCATATTGAGAAGTAAAATATAATACCAATCTATATAGACCGGAGCCTCGCTTACATAATAGGTTTCAGGATTGAGGGTAATGAACCCAAAATACTTTTGAAGAAACAACAACCCAAGACCTATGATATTTCCCCAAAATAAGCCCACGCCAACTAGATAAAGTGCATTGTACATAAATATCTTGCGAATACTCCAATTATTTGCCCCCAGCGCTTTTAGAACACCTACCATAGGTGTACGTTCTAAGATCAATACCAGAAGCGCAACGATCATATTGATACCGGCAACTATTATCATCACAACAATGATCAATGCGATGTTGAAATCAAACAAAGATAACCACTCAAAAATGCTGTAGTATTTCTGTGTAATGGTCATCGTATTTAAAAATGAATCTGTGTTCTGATAGATTTCCCTGCCTATTTCATCGAGGCGATCAAAATCATTTACAAACATCTCAAAAGCGCCCACCTGATCATCTTCCCAGTTATTGAGTTTTTGAATATGACGAATATCTGCAAACAAAAAACTATCATCAAACTCCTGAAAACCGCTATTATAAATACCAACGATATCAAATCTTCGGTTTAAAAATCCTCCATCTTCTTTTAGAAAAAACACAATGACTTTATCGCCATTCTTAAAACCTAACCGGTTGGCTAGATATTGACTAACGAGTATTTCAGTATTTAATTTATTTTTATAATCCGGGATTCTTCCTTCTACGAGAAAATCTTCCATATAATCCCAGCGGTAATCGTCACCAACCCCTTTTACAATAATGCCCTCAAAATCTGTAGGAGTTCTAATCACACCGGCTTTAGTAGCAGTAACCTGCACGTGTGTAACTTCTGGCACCGCATCAAAATCAGGATAAAAAGGTTGATCTTTAGGAATAGGATTGAGCGTGATATCGCTATTATTTCCATCAAATTGAGAGACGATCACATCTCCATTAAAGGCAGAAACCTTTTCTTTTATCTTTTGCTGGAGCCCCACACCAGTAGCAATGGTAATCATCATCATAACCATCCCCAGAATAATGGCGATAATTGCGATTTTAATTATAGGTGTCGAAGCAGTACTTTTATACTTCTTAGCGCCAATTATGCGTTTAGCTGTAAAATATTCAAAATTCAATCGTCCTATGGCGTTTCGTTTGCTCAAAAGTACCCTTTTTTTAGTTTTTGTAATTGCTATTTCCTGCGGAAACCGTTCCGGGAATAAAAATCAAATTCAAAACAAGTCAAGTAAAAACGCTATACCTGGAGATTCAACTTCTGTTATAGAAAATAAAAGATTGGTCTTGGGAGCCAATCGTACCGAAGCATATTTACCACTTATAGCAGATAAACGCGTAGCGGTTGTAGGAAACCCGAGCTCACTTATCCTAAAAAAAGAATTGCCTAACGGCGAAAAAATATATGTACACTTAGTAGATTCTCTCTTAAGCTTGAATCAAAACCTGGTTAAAGTATTTTCTCCTGAACACGGTTTTAGAGGAAAAGCCGATGCCGGGGAAACCGTTAAAGACGGTAAAGATCCTAAAACCGGACTGCCAGTAATTTCTCTTTATGGAACTAATAAAAAACCAAAAACCGAACAATTAAAAGATGTTGACATTCTTGTTTTTGATATTCAAGATGTGGGTGTGCGTTTTTATACGTATATCGCCACACTACATTATGTGATGCAGGCTGCTGCTGAAGCTAATATACCTGTGGTTGTTTTAGATAGGCCTAACCCTAATGGAAGCTATGTTGATGGACCAGTGATGGAAGCTACTCACACCAGTTTTCTGGGAATGCACGCCGGTGTTCCGCTTGTTCACGGAATGACACTAGGAGAATATGCACAGATGATGGCAAAAGAACACTGGTTGAAAACCGAAAAAACAGTGGGCCTTACCATTATCCCAATGAAAAACTATGTTCACGAAATGCAGTATTCGTTACCGGTACGCCCTTCTCCTAATTTACCAAATGATCAGGCTGTGATGCTTTATCCCAGTTTAGGACTTTGCGAAGGAACTACTCTAAATGCTGGTCGTGGTACCGAAATGCAATTTCAAATAATAGGCGCTCCTTATCTACCAAAGGAAACTTATAAATTGAATTATACGCCCGCTCCTAATTTTGGTTCTAAGAGCCCTAAGTTTAACGGCGAACTTTGTCACGGACTAGACCTAAGAACTGTAGACCCATTACATGAAGTTGACCTTACCTTTATCATAAATGCGTATCGTGATTATACTAAGAAAGAAGCCTTTTTTAATACAAAGAATTTTACGGCACATGCGGGTACCGCACAATTACAAAAACAAATTGAGGCCGGTGCTTCTATGGAAGAGATAAGAGCTAGCTGGCATTCAGCCACGCAAGACTTTCTAAAAATTCGATCAAAATATTTGCTTTACGACTAGATCGAGCTGTATTACTGCTTTTTTGGCAAATAGGAAACTTGAGAGCTACACTTTTAATTCACGATCAACCATTGATAACCGTACGACTAGAAAGTACAAAATCTCCGAAAACGTTGTTCTAACTTAAATTACCTCAAATAAGTATAAAATTAACTTTTTAAACGATTCAGTTTATTTAAATTTAACCTCCTACATTATAAACATTTAGCGCACAAAGCTGCCTTATTTTAAAATTCGATATAATGAAATCGTTTATTATACTAATTTTCGCCTTGTTTTTCACAAGTGCTTTTTATGGACAACGTTTATTTGGTACCGTAACAGATGCCAAAACTGATGAACCTATAGCCGGTGTTAATGTATTTATCAAATCAATTAAAAAAGGTGTAACCTCAAAAAATAACGGTATTTTCTATTTTGAACAGGCTCACGGTCTAACAAAAAAAGACACTATACTTTTTAATATGGTAGGGTATCAAACACTTAAGCTAACACTTGAGCAATATGAGATGCTTGATAAAAAAGTAAAACTTGTTGAAGAGAACTTCACACGCAATCGTTCTAGTAACGCAACGGGTCGTATTATAACATTAGGTAAATCTAATAACAGCATAAAATAATAGTGTTAACTATAGTACTGAATGCTATTTTAAACATTCCTCAGTAAATTTAAGCCTCGGTCGTACCGAGGCTTTTCATTTAAATACATCTTATGAAAATCCAATTAACTAACGCTTTTCTCTTCTTTTTCTTAATTATTAGCTCATCACTAACTGCTCAGCAAAGTCAGGTATTACCCAAAGTAAATCCAGAAGAAGCAGGTATGAGTTCAAACCGTTTAGCTTATTTAGATAGCATTGCTATCGCAGCAATTAAAGATCAGCAAGTACCGGGTTTAGTAGCCTTAGTCGCGCGCAATGGCAAGATCGTATATCATAAAGCTTTTGGCACAGCCAATGCCAAAGGAGAACTTCTGGATTTCAATTCAATTTTTAGAATTGCTTCCCAAACCAAAGCCATTACTTCAACAGCGGTAATGATGTTATGGGAACGAGGAGAATTTCAGTTAGATGATCCTATTTCAAAATATATTCCTGAATTTGAAAACGAACAGGTTTTAGATTCCCTGCTACCTGACGGAACATACACTACTAAGCCTGCAACACGACCTATAACGATTAGACACTTACTTACTCATACTTCAGGTTTGGGTTACGGCGAGATAGATGGAGACCCGCGATTTAAACAAATATATAGCGATGCCGAAGTAACTGACCTCTTTACAACTGATGGAATACAAATTGAGGAAAGTGTAAAAAAACTTGCCAAATTACCATTGCATCATAATCCCGGTGAGAAATTCACCTATAGCGAAGGACTCGATGTTTTAGGATATTTTGTAGAAATCATATCGGGTAAACCCCTTGATAAATTCTTTAAGACAGAGATTTTTGAGCCGCTTAAAATGCAAAACACCTATTTCTATTTGCCAAAAGAAAAACGTGATCAGTTGGTTTCTGTACAAACCAAAAATGAGGGCAATTGGGTAGATTTCCCCACTACTTTTTACGATCCTGATTATCCTAAAAAAGGTAAAATGACTTTCTTTTCTGGTGGTGCTGGTTTATCAAGTACTCCAGTTGATTATGCACAGTTTTTGCAAATGTACCTTAATAAAGGTACACTCAACGGACATCGCTTGTTGAGCAGAACGACGGTAGATTTTATCCTGAGTAATCAGATAGGTAACATCTGGAAAGGTAAGGGATCGTATCACGGTTTAGCCTTTAGCGTAGTCGATGATTTGGGCGCTGCCAAAGGTGGGAAAGGAAGTCCCCGCACATTTGAGTGGGGTGGTTATTTCAACACTCAGTATTTCGCGGATCCTGAAGAAAACCTAATTGGTATTATTATGAAGCAGACTCAAAAAGTAAGCGGAGATGAAACCAGTTGGAAATTCAGAAATATTGTCTTTTCATCAATTGATGATTAATCCTATTTTTTCGCCTCTTTTTTTGATTACCTGATAATAATTCAATTTATAAGGGTTAAATCCACGACTTCTTTCGATACGTTTAAAATTGATACCTAATTTTAGGCCAAAACTAATAAAAGCACTCAAAAACATTCAAATGAGAAAAACGTTTTACTTTTTAACCCTTTGTGCGGGTTTAAGCACCAGTATTTTTGCTCAGGATCAAAAAGAAACTGTAGAAAAAATAGTTAAAGAAGCCACTGAAAATTCACAGCTAAAAGTATTAGCTCACGAACTTCTTGATGTTGTGGGACCGCGCCTCGTTGGCACACCAGAATTAAAAGAAGCCCACGATTGGGCAGTAGAAACCTATACCGATTGGGGGATTTCTGCAGAAAACCAGCAATGGGGCGTATGGAAAGGTTGGGATCGCGGTATCACGCATATAGACCTTGTAAACCCACGTAGCGTAAGTCTTGAAGGTATGCAACTAGCCTGGAGTCCTTCAACTTCTTCTAAAGGTGTTGAAGCAGAAGTGGTCATTCTGCCGGAAGCTAAAGACTCTTTAAGTTTTCAGAAAATGATCAATCAGGTTAAAGGGAAATTCGTTTTAGTATCTATGCCGCAGCCTACCGGTCGACCTGATGAAAATTGGGAAGAATGGGCAACACCAGAATCTTTTGAAAAAATGAAAAAAGATCGTGATGCACTTAATGATGCTTGGGATGCCCGAATAAAAGCTACGGGTTACTCATCTCGAGAATTACCTAAAATTTTAGAAGAAGCCGGTGCAGTTGGTATAATAACCAGCAACTGGTCTCGTGGTTTTGGCGTGAACAAAGTTTTCTCTGCGTATACCGAAGATATTCCGATGGTTGATATTGCTTTAGAAGATTATGGATTACTTTATCGTCTTGCTGAATATGGTGACAAGCCAAGCATAAAGGTTGTTGCTCAATCTAAAGATCTGGGTGAAGTACCTACATTTAATACCATAGCTCAAATTAAAGGAAGTGAAAAGCCTGACGAATATGTGATTCTTTCTGCTCATTTTGACTCTTGGGATGGTGCACAAGGTGCTACAGACAACGGTACAGGAACTTTAGTTATGATGGAAGCTATGCGCATTCTCAAAGAAGTTTATCCTAACCCAAAACGTACCATTCTAGTAGGTCACTGGAGTAGTGAGGAGCAAGGTCTTAATGGTTCTCGTGCATTTGTAAAAGACCATCCACAAATTGTTGCAGGCGTTCAAGCTGTATTCAATCAAGATAATGGAACAGGTCGTGTTGCTAACATTTCTGGCAACGGATTCTTAAATGCATATGATTATTTAGGCAGTTGGTTAAATGCAGTACCTGATGAAGTAGCAGATATAGAAACGCATTTCCCGGGAGCTCCTGGTCGTGGGGGGTCTGACTATGCTTCTTTTGTAGCTGCCGGTGCTCCAGCATTTAACTTAAGTTCATTAAGCTGGAATTACTGGAACTATACGTGGCACACCAATCGCGATACTTACGACAAGATAGTTTGGGATGATTTACAAAACAACGCTATTCTAACTGCTGTTCTTGCTTATATGGCTAGTGAAGATGAGGAAAAAACGTCTCGCGAACAAATTGTTTTACCGGTAAATAAAAGAACCGGAGAACAAATGACCTGGCCAGAACCTCGTGATGGTAACCGTCGCGGCGGACTGGATAATTAAATCTGAATTCTCAAAATTAATGCTATAAAATGCCCTGATTGAACTCAGGGCATTGTTTATTTCAACTTAATACGTTCTTTCATTTTTTCTACAATATTATAAGCTGCAGGACAAATAGCAACATTCTTCAACGTAATATTTGTGATCTGCTGAAATTTCTTCCGGTCTGTATGTGGGAATTCTGCACAGGCTTTAGGCCGCACATCATAAATCATGCAGTAATTATCTGCTCCCAGAAAAGTGCATGGTACCTCTTGAAGTACATAATCGTTGTCTTCATCTATACGCAAATAGGTCTCAATGAACTGTACATCTTTCATCCTAAAATGCTTTGCAATGCGGCTGACATCCCGGTCTGTAAATAAAGGTCCGGTTGTTTTACAACAATTAGCACATTTTAAACAATCTGTTTCTTCAAATTCTTCATCGTGTAATTCCTGCATCTGGTAATCCAGATCTTTAGGCGGTTTACGCTTCAGCTTTTTAAAATAGGCAGCATTCTCTTTATGCTTATCTTTGGCAAGATTAGGCAACTGCTCAATAAATTCATCCATAGCGCAAAAATACGCATTTAAATTCCCTTGGTTTTATGACCAAAAGAGATTCTGAAAACCCTGATATTTTTGGTCAGGCATTACTCGATTTCTACACCGGTAATCACACCGAAGCTATTACAGTCATCTCGTCGCTTACCGAAGATGATGAGATACCAGTTCCTTATCTTTTTAGGAATTTTGATGCTATGCCACTGGTTGAACAAGAAGCTTTAAGACTTGCCCAAGGAAAAACATTAGACATAGGCTCTTGTGCAGGAAGCCATAGTTTGTATTTACAAAATAAAGGTATCGACGTCACTGCTCTTGATGTTTCTAAAGGAGCAATTAACGTCTGCCATAATCGCGGGATATCAAAGACTATTGAATCTGATATTCTAAGCCATACCGAAAAGAATTACGATACTTTACTGCTTATGATGAATGGCAGCGGAATTTTTGAGACCTTAAAAAACACGCAAAACTATTTAAAGCATCTAAACAGTCTTTTAAAAACTGGTGGTCAAATTCTTATTGATTCTTCAGACATTGCGTTTATGTATGAGGAAGAAGATGGCAGTTACTGGCGTGATGCAAGCCGTGATTATTATGGCGAAGTAACGTTTAAAATTCAGTATAAAAATCAAACTTCTGAAGCTTTTGACTGGTTGTATATTGATTTTAAAACCCTAAAAACTGAAGCTGAAAAAGCGGGTTTTAGTTGTAAAAAAATTATTGAAGGGCCACATTACGACTATTTAGCTCAACTCATTAAACTATAATAAAACTAGAGTGCTTTAAAAACCGTACATAGTATTAAACTGCTTATCCTAAAAACATCATAAACTAAATACAACAAGACCCAAAAGTTAAACGTTTAGTTATTTTTGAAAACATTCAAATTATTTTTAATGACACTTAATAGAATTACCCCCTACATTACTCTTTTTTTTTCATTTTTAATACTTTCCTGTTCAAGCGACAGCGATTCTTCGGGAACTAACACTACTGACCCTACCTTAGCCAATAAGCAGGCTTTGGGCGCTTCAGCAAGAGATTTTTTAAGTGCTGAAGAATTCACCTCTATGAATGTTGAGATTGCATACGTAGATGGCTTTAGACCCTCTGATGCGACCTTAAGTAATTTGAGAGCGTTTTTCTCTGCCCGTTTAAACAAACCTAACGGTATTACTTTTACCGAAACTGTGGTAGCTGCTTCTAAAGTAGGTTCTTTAAACCGCGATGAGTACACTAAGATAGAAGAAGATAATCGAACCGTTTTTAATGTTGGAGATGAACTTGGAGTTTGGGTTTTCTTTACCAATGAAAACTCAGAAAGCGATGAAGGAAACAGCCGTATTTTAGGTACTGCTTACCGTAATACTTCTTGTATTATTTTTGGCGAAACGCTTAGAGATTTTAGTAGTGGTTTCACAGGGCCAAGTCTTACCCAACTGGAAACTGTTACTACTGAGCACGAGTTTGGTCACCTTTTCGGGTTGGTAAATCTAGGTACTCCAATGGTACGCGATCACGAAGATGAAACCGCTGATGATGACGGAGAAGAAACTCCTAACAAGCATTGTGATCAAGAAAACTGCCTGATGTACTTTCAGACCGTAGCAGATGCAACAAGTACTACTATGAATGGCTTGCCTACTTTTGGAGAATTTTGTTTAGAAGATCTAAGAGCAAATGGTGGAAAATAGACTTAAGCAACCTGCTTAAAAAAACAAAAGCTTCGGGAAATCCCGAAGCTTTTTTAGTTTATAGAAAATCTTATACTAGTCTAAAACCAGATTTGTAGTAGCGATCATTTTACCACCATCAAAAATATTGATCTTATAAAGTCCTTTTGAGAAGTCTTCCCCTTTAGGTGCGATGTTTTCACAAATATCCAAAGCTGTTTTCTCGTAGTAAAATTTTGAAATTGCACTATAAGTAACACTAGTTACGCTGTCAATAGCAATAGTTTTATTTGCTCCTAAAATGTTGTTCTGAGGATCTAATACCTGGACGTATAATTCACGGTCTCCGGCATCGGCAATCCTGTTTTGTGGCACAGTATAACATGCTCTAATACGATCTACACGACGCGCTTTGTCATTTTCTACGAGTTTCCCACTGTTTCTTACAATTACGCCGGTACCTACTAATTTACTAGCAGACAAACTTGCTCCTAAAGCTACTTTTTCAGCCAATTCATCTTTTACCATATTAAGACTATCGCGTTTCATTTTAGAAACCTCTAATTCATAAGTAGTACTATCTACCTGCATAGCCAGCATCTTATTCATTCCTTTTAGGCTGTCGTTCTGAGCAAAAAGATATTCGCGTTCTTTTTTAAGCTTATAGACCTCATCACGATAACGACGTAAAACAGAAATGTTCGCATCCATTTTTTGAACAGAATCAATTAAAACCTGTATACGATCACGAGCCTGATTCAATTCTGTATCTTTAAGATTATTCTCTTCAATTACTGCGTCATATTTGGTGACCATTTGTTTAAGGTCATTAAGAACAAGTTCTTTTTCTTCGGTCAATTCTGCTTTTGTGTTCTTCTCTTGATTGTAAAGTTTAATTGCAAAAGCACCGGCTACAACAAGAAGAACGGCAAGTATTCCCGTAACTATCTTTATACCCGTATTTTTATTCTCATTTTCCATAAATAACTATTGTTTGATTAGCTTAGGCTTGTACCTATATTATATTTTAACGTTAATGCTCATTCAAAAGTGTGTAAAAGTGTAAAAACAGCTACTATAATTTACTGTTTTTTAACGAAAAAAAGGATTTACAACTGCTCTAAAAAAGCACCCAAACATACAAAAAAGACAAACACTGCATCTTTAATTTTTTATTAATAACTCAGCCAGAAAATCACATAACCGTATCTTTGAGGTATGAAAGAAAATCACAAACGTGCAGCTATACTTTTTGGAGTGCTTGCTGTAATTGCTATTCTCATTTTATTCATCAATGCAAGTTTTGGCAAAGGTCTTTTACTAGGGTTACTTCTTGCAGCTATCATTTATATCTTACGCAGCTTTTTACCCAAACGACAATAAGAACGTTCTAGATCATTTTGATCTGCTCTATTTTTATAAGATATCTAGTAATTCTTTAGCATTAGTTAATGCTCTAAACTTAGAATGATTGATTTCATCATCTACTTGCTCATGAGTCCACGTGGTATGAAACGGAATATGAAATGCATAACCACCCATCGCCAGTACCGGTATCACATCAGATTTTAAGGAGTTACCTATCATTAAAAATTCTTGCGGTTCTATATCAAGATGTTTAACTAGTTTTTTATACTGCGTTTCTTTCTTGTCTGAAACTATCTCTACGTGGTGAAAATAATCTATTAGTCCACTTTTGATGAGTTTACGCTCTTGATCAAGCAAGTCCCCTTTTGTAGCCACAACCAACTTATATTTTTTAGAAAGCTCTTCAAGAACTTCTTCAATATGTGGTAAAACCTCAACCGGTTCTGCAAGCATCTGTTTTCCTTTATCTAGAATGAATGCTGTTGTTTCGGCATTCATCTTATCTCCCATTAATCGATGTGCAGTTTCAAGCATAGAAAGCGTAAAGCCTTTTATCCCGTAACCATATGTATAAAGATTACGAATTTCGGTATCCAGAAGTATACGCACAATATCTTCTTCGTCCCCATAATCTAAAAGGTGTTTTGCAAATGCAATTTCTGCATCTCTAAAAAACGTTTCATTTACCCAAAGTGTATCATCGGCGTCAAAAGCGATGACTTTAATTGTATTTAAATCCAAATTCTCAAAATTAGAAGTTGCTTAAAAATACTTAAAAAATAAGACCTCACTGTTTAAACAGTGAGGTCTTATTTTTTAAGTAATACAGAAAGATTATTTCTTTTTTTTCATTTTATTGAGCCAAATCAAAGTTCCGGTTACTGGTAAACTGGTACCTATCAAACACGCCAAGAAGTAAATTAATTTAGAGAAAAAGCCAAAAACTTCTCCTGTATGTATTGGTTTTACTAAAGATGCCACTTGCACATTAAACGGCTTATCACTAAATTTTTCAACAGCAAGCACCTCTCCTGTTTTTGAAATGTAAGCCATATCAGAAGTAGAAGGTGACCACCCGTTAGCATTACGCTTTCTTATACTAAAGAAATCATTTCGTGATTCTGGTAAGCTTATTGAAATAGCTCCCGGATAATCAAAAATTGTGTCTGCAGTATTTAATAATTCAGAAAGAGTAATTGTTGCAGCCTCTGAGTTTTCTGTAATTTGAAATTCCGGAGAAGAACGATTAAATATTTTGGTTCCTATAAGGTTTCCTAAACCTTCTCTATACCCTTCAAAAGACCAACATAAACCGGTGATTCCCATAATAACGATAAAGATCAACGAGTAAAAACCAAGCGTGTTATGCAGATCGTGATTTACACGCTTCCAATTGGCTTTAGTTTTGATCTTAAAACCGCTTTTTACATTTTTCCACTTTACTTTCTTCGGAAACCATAAAACAAGACCAGTGATAGAAAGAATTAAAAAGATGCTTGTAGCTACACCTACTATTGGTCTACCTATTGCTGAATCTAAAAGTAACCAACGATGCATTTTGAAAAAGAAAAAACAAAAAGCATCTGCAGGATTTGCAGCAGGCTTTAAACTTTCACCGGTATATGGATTTACCATAAAACTTGTACCACGACGCTCTTTAGGATTATCTTTTATTGTAAAAACATAAGGCTCGTCTAAAGCTTCGGGGATGCTTATACTGGTTAGTACTCCACCATTCTCTGTTGTGATTTTTCCTTTTAAATCTGCTATACTTATTTTTTCGCCTTTTGGTTCTACAACTAATTCATCTGAAAACACATCTTTAATTTCTTTCTCAAAAGCCAAAAGGGTTCCGCTAAGACAAACCAGAAACAAAATAATCCCACTGGCTAGTCCTAGCCAAAGATGCACATCATTAATAAATTTTCTAATGGT